>Ga0068863_100000006_pt1 | contig 265379 bp, 223 predicted proteins | sample KBSSwiS62_FD_66596 | JGI IMG/M metagenome (GOLD analysis project Ga0068863, IMG submission 66596) | Switchgrass rhizosphere microbial communities from Kellogg Biological Station, Michigan, USA - KBS Switchgrass S6-2 | ecosystem: Host-associated > Plants > Roots > Rhizosphere > Soil ... | reverse complement strand
GATCATCTACCTCAGCGGCCTTTCGGCGGGCGATTGCATCTTCTCGGGCCGCCGGGCCGGACGTCATGCGAGCAGCCTCAAGGACGGGCCGGAGCCGAGCCGCAAGGGCACCAGCGCGGTACTGACGGTCGCCTAGGTCCCGTCGGCCCGTGCCGGGCCGGAGCATGGGCGATGCGGCAAGCATGAGCTGCCTCAGCTATCGGGGGCCGATGGAGCAGGCATTGCCGGATACCCGCGCCCGGTGATCCGGGCCACCGCGTCACGCCCTTCGACAAGCTCAGGAGAGCCTTGAAATCGACGCTGAAGCCGGGTTTCCCCATCGTCGCCGCCTGCCCTCGACATCAGGATCGAAGGCGTCCGGAAATCCGGGAGGGGCTGCTCAGCCTGGCGATGTCGCGCGCGCCATGTTGCCGTCGCCGCGTTCCCAGGCAGGTGCGCTCAGGGACCCGGTTGATTTTATCAAACTTTTACTTTTGCCTCTCGTCTTTCACATGGAACTTTAACGCCGCCCGGTTCCATGGGGAATGCCCGCATCTCAACGGAGTTCGGGCAGGTGAAGGCGATAATCTGCAGGTTGGCGAGCGGCCGGCGCTGGTGGGCCGCGGAAGTGATTTTGCGGACGGCAGGTCTTGGCGGCCTGGCCGGAGCCTGGCTTGTCGGCGCCTGCGTTCATCGCCGCGTCGCTGCCGATCCGGGGCGCCCTGAAGGTGCCGCCGACTTCCTCCTGTGCCTCCTCGTCGTGATCCTTCTGTCGTCCGGCCTCGCCCTGCTGATCCAGGGCCGGGGCCTGTTCCGTCGCGTGCCTCGGCCTCCGCGTCCGCTGCTCCCATGATTGCTGAAAGGAAATCTTCGTGAACGACCTGATCTGGCTCGGCCTGCTGGCCGGGTTGCTGGTGCTGACGCTCGGCTACGTTCGCCTGTGCGACCGCGCCTGAGGGCATCGCCATGACACTCCCACTTGCCCTTGCCGGGCTGACCGCGTTCGGCCTGCTCGTTTACCTCGTCGCCGTGCTGATCCGGCCCGAGCGCTTCTGACAGGAACCCCGCCATGACCATCGCGGGCTGGACCCTCATCCTCGTCTTCACCGCGCTGACTGTCGCGCTCGCGCGGCCGATGGGCGCCTGGCTTTTCGCGCTCTACGAGGGCCGCGAGACGCCGTTGCACAGGCTGCTTGGCCCTATCGAGCGCGGCTTCTACCGCCTCGGCGGCATCGACCCGCGCGCGGAACAGGACTGGCGGCGCTATACCGTGCACATGCTGCTGTTCCAGGCGGCGCTGGCGGCGTTCACTTATGCGATCCTCCGCCTGCAGGACGTGCTGCCGCTGAATCCGCGCGCGCTCGCCGTGCAGGACCCGCACCTGGCGATGAACACCGCGATCAGCTTTGCCACCAACACCAACTGGCAGAGCTATTCGGGCGAGACGCTCTCCAACCTCAGCCAGATGCTGGGGCTGACCATCCACAGTTTCCTCTCGGCCGCCACCGGCATCGCCATCGCGTTCGCGCTGTTTCGCGGGTTTGCGCGGCGGGAGACCGGCAATCTCGGCAACTTCTGGGCGGACTGCACGCGGGTGACGCTTTACCTGCTGCTGCCGATCAGCGTGGTCTATGCGCTGTTCCTGGTCGCCAGCGGGGTGCCGCAGACTTTTGCCGGCAGCTTCGACCTGACCACCCTGGAAGGCGTCAAGCAGACGCTCGCGCTCGGCCCGGTCGCCTCGCAGGAGGCGATCAAGATGCTCGGCACCAATGGCGGCGGCTTCTTCAATGCCAATTCCTCGCACCCGTTCGAGAACCCGACGGCGCTGACCAACCTTGTCCAGATGCTATCGATCTTCGCCATCGGGGTCGGCCTGACCAGCTGCTTCGGCCGCGCGGTCGGCAACCGGCGCCAGGGCCGTGCGCTGCTGGCGGCGATGATGGTGCTGTTCCTGGCGGGCACGACCGTGGCCTACTGGCAGGAGGCGGCGGGCAATCCGATCCTTCACGGGCTCGGCGTCGCCGGCGGCAACATGGAGGGCAAGGAAGTGCGCTTCGGGATTGCCGCCAGTTCGCTGTTCGCGGTGGTCACCACCGATGCCTCGTGCGGCGCGGTCAATGCCATGCATGACAGCTTCACCGCGCTGGGGGGGCTGGTGCCGATGTTCAACATCCAGCTCGGCGAGATCGTCGTCGGCGGGGTCGGCTCGGGCATCTACGGGTTCCTGCTGTTCGCGCTGCTGGCGGTGTTCGTCGCCGGGCTGATGGTCGGGCGCACGCCGGAATATGTCGGCAAGAAGATCGAGGCGCGCGAGGTCAAGCTGGCGGTGCTGGCGATCGCGGTGCTGCCGCTGTGCATCCTCGGCCTGACCGCCGCCAGCGCGGTCCATCCGCTTGGCCTCGCCGGGCCGCTCGCCAAGGGGCCGCACGGCTTCTCGGAAATTCTCTATGCGTTCTCCTCGGGCACCGGCAACAACGGCTCGGCCTTCGCCGGCCTGACCGCGGCGACGCCGTGGTATGACGGCTGGCTGGCGGTGGCGATGTGGATCGGCCGGTTCTTCATGATCGTGCCGGCCATGGCCATCGCCGGCAGCCTGGCGGCCAAGAAGCACACCCCCGAGACCGCCGGTTCGTTCCCGACCACCGGGCCGCTGTGGATCGGCCTGCTGATCGGCGTGATCCTGATCGTCGGCGGGCTGACCTTCCTGCCCGGCCTCGCCCTTGGCCCCATCGCCGATCATCTCGCGATGATCCACGGCCAGACCTTCTGAAGGCAACAGACATGACAACTTCATCGATGTTTTCAGCGAGCCTGATCGGCCCCGCCATCGGCGACTCGTTCCGCAAGCTGAACCCACGCGAGCTGGTGAAGAACCCGGTGCTGTTCACCACTGCCGTGGTCGCCCTGCTGCTGAGCGTGCTGCTGGCGGTCGGCAGTGAGCCGCTGCCGCTCGGCTTCCAGCTGCAGCTGATCGTCTGGCTGTGGCTGACGGTGCTGTTCGGCACCTTTGCCGAGGCCCTGGCGGAAGGGCGCGGGCGGGCGCAGGCCGCTTCGCTGCGCGCCACCAAGTCCGACCTCGTCGCCACCCTGCCCGATGGCCGCAGCGTGCCGGCCGCGCAATTGAAGCGCGGGGACGAGGTGATCGTCACCACCGGCGCGCTGATCCCGGCCGATGGCGAGGTGATCGAAGGGGTCGCCAGCGTCAACGAAGCAGCGATCACCGGCGAGAGTGCGCCGGTGATCCGCGAGGCCGGCGGCGACCGTTCGGCGGTGACGGCGGGTACCCGCGTCATTTCCGACCGGGTCCGCGTCCGCGTCACGCAGGAACCCGGCCAGGGCTTTCTCGATCGCATGATCGCGCTGGTGGAGGGCGCCGAGCGGCAGAAGACGCCGAACGAGATCGCGCTGACCATCCTGCTGGTCGGCCTGACGATCATCTTCCTGATCGCGGTGGCGACGATCCCCGGCTTTGCCAGCTACGCCGGTGGCGGCATCCCGGTGGCGGTGCTGGCGGCGCTGCTGATCACCCTGATCCCGACCACCATCGCCGCACTGCTCTCCGCCATCGGCATTGCCGGGATGGACCGGCTGGTGCGCTTCAACGTGCTCGCCAAGTCCGGCCGCGCGGTCGAGGCGGCGGGCGACATCGACGTGCTGCTGCTCGACAAGACCGGGACCATCACCATCGGCGACCGCGCGGCGAGCGAGCTGCGCCCGCTGGCCGGGGTGGCCGTGGCCGAGCTGGCCCATGCCGCGATGCTGGCCAGCCTGGCCGACGAGACGCCGGAAGGCCGCTCGGTGCTGGTGCTGGCCCGCGAACGCTACGAGACTCCGGCCCAGGCGCTGGCTCCCACCGACGAGGTCATCCCGTTCACCGCCCAGACCCGCATTTCCGGGCTGCGCTGCGCGGCCGGGCTGATCCAGAAGGGCGCGGTCGATGCGATCCTGCGGGCCAATCCCGCCGTCGCCGCGACGCCGGCGGCCGACGAGCTGCGCCGGATCACCGAGGAGATCGCCCGCTCCGGCCAGACCCCGCTGGCGGTCGCCCACGATGGCCGGCTGCTCGGCATCATCGCGCTGAAAGACGTGATCAAGGCCGGCGTGCGCGAGCGCTTCGCCGAACTGCGCCGGATGGGCATCCGCACGGTGATGATTACCGGCGACAATCCGCTAACCGCCGCCAGCATCGCCGCCGAGGCCGGAGTCGACGATTTCCTGGCGGAAGCCACCCCGGAGGACAAGCTGGCGCTGATCCGCAAGGAACAGCAGGGCGGCCGGCTGGTGGCGATGTGCGGCGATGGCACCAACGATGCCCCGGCGCTGGCCCAGGCCGATGTCGGCGTCGCCATGAACACCGGCACCCAGGCGGCGCGCGAGGCCGGCAACATGGTCGACCTCGACAGCGACCCGACGAAACTCATCGAGATCGTCGGGCTCGGCAAGCAGATGCTGATGACGCGGGGCGCGCTGACCACGTTCTCGGTCGCCAACGATGTCGCCAAGTATTTCGCGATCATTCCGGCGATGTTCGTGGTGCTCTATCCGGGGCTGGACGTGCTCAACGTCATGCGGCTGGCCAGCCCGCACAGCGCGATCCTTTCGGCGATCATCTTCAACGCGCTGATCATCCCGGCCCTGGTGCCGCTGGCGCTCAAGGGTGTGGCCTATCGCCCGATCGGCGCCGGACCGCTCCTGGCACGCAACCTTGCCGTCTACGGCCTCGGCGGTCTCGTCGCCCCGTTTGCCGGGATCAAGCTGATCGACTTCGCGGTCGCAAGCTTCCACCTTGCCTGAGGATGCCACCATGCTGAACGACATCTCGTCCGCCCTGCGCCCCGCCATCGTGCTGACCGCGCTGTTCGCGCTGCTGCTGGGCTTCGCCTATCCGGGACTGGTGACCGGCATCGCGCAGGCGGCATTTCCGAGGCAGGCCAACGGCAGCCTGGTCAGCGCACAGGGCCGTGTCGTCGGCTCGGCGCTGATCGGGCAGGGTTTTGCCGGGGCCGGCTATTTCCATCCGCGCCCGTCCGCCGCCGGCAAGGGCTATGATGCGACCGCGTCTTCCGGTTCCAACCTCGGGCCGACAAGCAAGGCGCTGGTGGAACGGGTCAAGGGTGATCTGGCTGCCGCGCAAGCGCCCGCCGGTTCGGCGGTCCCCGCCGACCTCGTGACCGCTTCCGCTTCCGGGCTCGACCCGCACATCAGTCCCGCAGCGGCCGCATTCCAGGCGGAGCGGGTGGCGCAGGCGCGGCATGTGGCGCTGGCGGCAGTCCGGAAGCTGATCGACGCGCATACCGAACAGCCGCTGCTCGGCTTCCTCGGCGAACCCCGGGTCAATGTCCTCGCCCTCAATCTCGCGCTCGACGCCGCCGGAGGTACTGCCCGCCCGTGAACGACAAGCGTCCCGATCCCGATGCCCTTCTCCGGGCCGCAGCCCGGGAGCGCCGTGGCTGCCTCAAGGTTTTCCTTGGGGCGGCCCCCGGCGTCGGCAAGACATACGAAATGCTCAGCGAAGGCGCAGCGCAGCGCGACGCCGGGGTCGATGTCGTGATCGGCGTGGTCGAAACCCACGGCCGCAAGGAGACCGAGGCAAAAGTCGCGGGGTTCGAGGTCATCCCGCGCCGGAGCATCGCTTACCAAGGCCATACGCTGGCCGAGATGGACATCGACGCCATTCTCGCCCGCCGTCCCGTGCTGGTGCTGATCGATGAACTGGCGCACACCAATGCGCCCGGCAGCCGCCATGACAAGCGCTGGCAGGACGTCGAAGAGATCGTCGGCGCCGGCATCGACGTGTTCTCCACGCTCAACATCCAGCACATCGAGAGCCTCAACGATATCGTCGCCTCGTTCACCAAGGTGCGCGTGCGCGAAACGCTGCCGGATCGCGTGCTTGAAGAGGCCGAGATCGAGATCGTCGATATTCCGCCGGACGAACTCATCGAGCGGCTCAAGCAGGGCAAGGTCTACGTGCCCCATGAGGCAAGCCGGGCGCTCGGACACTTTTTCTCCAAGTCGAACCTTTCGGCCTTGCGCGAGCTGGCGCTGCGTCGGGCCGCCCAGGCGGTCGATGCGCAGATGCTCGACTATATTCGCGCTCACGCGGTCGGCGGCGTCTGGGCGGCAAACGACCGGGTCGTGGTGGCAATCGGCGAGCAGCCCGGCGCGGCCGAACTGGTCCGTGCGGCCAAGCGCCACGCCGATGCCCTGCGGGCACCGTGGACAGTCCTGCACATCGAGACGCCACGGGATGCCCGGTTTACCGATGCCGAAAACGCGCGCCTGGCTACAGCCCTTGGCCTCGCCGCTCAGCTTGGCGCACAGGTGGCCACGCTTCCGGCCGAAAGCATCGTCGAAGGGCTCAAGCAATTTCTCGCCGATGCCCGCGCCACCCAGCTGATCGTCGGCAAATCCGTGCGCTCGAAATGGTTCGAGTGGCGCCATGGCTCGGTGGTTGACCGGCTGGTGCGCGAAACGCCGGACGTCGCCATCCATGTCCTGCCGATGGCCGCGTCCGCATCGCCGGCATCGCCACGCCGCCCTGCGCCAGCAAACCCGTGGGGTCGCCCGTCCGGCTATCTTCAGGCGATTGTCCTGACCGCGCTGGCCACCCTGCTTGGCGTCGGCATCTTCGCCACCGGCAACATTGCCAACATCGCCTTGCTCTACCTGCTGCCCGTGATGTTCGCCGCCACCCGACACGGTCTTCGTACCGGCGTCGTCACCGGTCTCATCTGTTCGCTGACTTACAATTTCTTCTTCATCCCGCCCTTGCACACCTTCACGGTCGAGGACCCGCAAAACATCATCACCGTGCTGGTCCTCCTCGGCGTGGCCACCGCCTCCAGCAAGCTGGCAGCGCGCTCGCGCGAGCAGGCCCTGCTCGCCCAGGCCAGCGCCGCTCAAAACAGTGCCCTGGCCGGCTTCGCCCGCCTGCTGACCGGCATCCGCACCCGCGAGGAACTGGCTCAGCTTGTCTGCGCGGAAATCGGCCGCCTGCTCGATGTGCGCACGGTGCTGCTCGTGCTGAACGGCGACGCGCTTGCCATCCTGTCGGCGACTCCTCCGGTTTCAAGTCTCGAAACCCTTGATGAGGCAGCGGCGCGCTGGGCATTCGACCATCACCAGGCGGCCGGGCGCGGATCGGATACGCTCACCGCATCGGAGTGGCTGTTCCAACCCATCGGCACCAGCAGCACGGTTCATGGCGTGCTTGGCATCGCACGGGCCGATGCAGAGGTTCCCGTCCGGTCCGACCAGTTGCCCCTGCTCGTCAGCCTGCTCGACCAGGCAGGTCTGGCCCTGGAACGCATCGCTCTGGAAGGAGCATTGGCCGGCATTGTCGAGTTGCGGGACCGCGACTGTCCGTGAGGCGGTGCGGAATGACGGGGCCGCCGGCGACTGCTGCCGGACCGAGCCAAAGCCGCTGTCGTATCACCCTGCGGCGGTTAGAATCGCGGCGCGCAGACGTTCCGCCCACAGGCGCTGGCCTTCGGTGTCCGCGATCAGATCCTGCCGGACTTCGAGTTCGGCATATGGCAAGCCGCGTCGGAAGGCATGGTGAGGCACGGTGTAGTCGGTCCCGTCCATCCGATAGGGCTCGTTGTCCCCGACCGTGACATTCGCCTGTCGGCGCAGCACGCGCAGCAGGGCCAGGGCAAAGCCTGTCTCCCCTTCCGAATGCAGCACGCCGACATGCCAGGGCCGCCGGACGCCGCCCATGACCGGTGTGAAGCTGTGCAGGGCGATCAGGATGGTAGGCCGATGATCGCGCGCACGTTCGGCGATGATGGTGGCGACCCGAGCGTGGTATGGCGCATGAATCCCGTCGATGCGACGTTGCCTGTCGATCGCGGCAAGCCCTCCGTTTCCCGGAACGGGCGTGCCGTCCGACATGTCCGGCAAGGCATCGGCCGATGCAGGATCGCGATTGCAGTCGATCACCAGCCGCGAGTAGTGCTGGTGGACAAATGTCGCGTCGAGCCGCGCGGCGAGCATTTCCCCCAAACCCCGCACGCCGATGTCCCAGCTGATATGGCGTTCCCGCACTTCGGCAGGCAGCCCGAGCGCATTGAGCTTGCGCGGAACGGCATTTCCGGCATGGTCGCCGACAAGGAGGAAAGGCGACCCTCCGCCGGCGTTGATCGTCGCAACGGGCGCAGGCTCGTCCCGATCGAGCAACGCTTCGCAGTCAGGCATCGTCATTCGGGAAGTGCTCCATGCCTCTGCTGACGATCCGCCATGTGACCGAATACCGTTTTCGGCAACCGGTCTCCTTCGGGGAGCATCGCCTGATGATGCGGCCGCGCGAAAGTTTCGATCAGCGGCTGGTCGAGGCGCGGCTCGATATCACGCCGGAACCCGCCGAGCTTCGCTGGCTCCATGATGTCTTCGGGAATTCGGTGGCGGTCGCGCTGTTCGAAGGCCGCGCCGAGACCCTGCGGGTGGAAAGCGAGGTCACGCTCGACCATGCCCCGCTCGGCGAGGGGCAGGTCGACGTGGAGACGTATGCCCGGCTTTTTCCCTTCACCTATTCCTCGGAGGATATCCCCGACCTGCTGCGCTCGATCGAGCGGCAGCACCTCGATCCAGGCCGGATCGTGGACAATTGGGCCCGGGCTTTCGTGCACAACGACGGGACGACCGGAACGGTGGCGCTGCTGAGCGACATGGCGCTCACCATAAAGCGCGACTTCACTTATGTGGCGCGTCACGAAAAGGGGACGCAGTCGCCCGTGGAAACGCTCGAGAAGCGCAGCGGCACCTGTCGCGATTTTGCGGTCCTGATGATCGAGGCCGTGCGCGCGCTGGGTTTCGCGGCGCGGTTCGTATCCGGTTATGTCTACAATCCCTCGAGGACGGAAGGCGTGCTGGGCGGCGGCAACACCCACGCCTGGGTCCGCATTTTCCTGCCCGGCTCCGGCTGGGTCGAGTTTGACCCAACCAACGGCATCATCGGCAATCGCGGCCTGATCCGGGTCGCCGTCGCGCGCGACCCCTATCAGGCCATACCTCTCTGGGGCACGTGGCACGGTCGCCCTTCGAGCTACGTCGGGATGACGGTCGATGTCGAGGTGACGTCGGTCGGCTGATCCGCTGGCCGGACCTCGGGACGGTCCGGCGCAGGGTCCTGTTCTGCACCTATCCCGAAAGACCGACCCGGTCTTCATCGGTATAGACATCGAAGCGGGTGAGCGTCGCCGGGCCGAAGGCATTGGTCAGCGCGACATCGGTCGCATCCCGGCCCCGCGCCATCAGGATGCGCCCCCGGCGCGGATAATTGTGCCGCGCATCGAAGACATACCATTGGCCGTCCAGGTAGGCTTCGAACCAGGCCGAAAAATCCATGTCTCCCACCACGGCCGGCAAATCCATGTCCCCCATGTAGCCGGTGCAATATCGTGCCGGTATGTTCATGCAGCGGCACAGCGTGACCGCGAGATGCGCGAAGTCACGGCAGACGCCGACCTTTTCCTGATAGACGTCCCATGCGGTCTTGGTCGGGCGGGCCGAGAGATAGTCGAACCGGATATGTTCGTGGACAAAGCTGACGATCGCCTGCACGCGGCTCCAGCCGGGAGCAGTGCCGCCGAACTCGGACCAGGCGACGTCCACCAGGCGATCGGTCTCGCAATAGCGACTGCCCAGAAGATACAGCAGGACTTCATCCGGCAGCTCCTCCACGGCGAGCTGACGTGCATCGGGCACGACGGGATCCGGCTCGAACGAATCCTCGATGACGAAGCCGCAGGAAATCGAGATGCCGCCTTCCGGTATCGTCAGCCGGCTGCAAGTATTTCCGAACGAATCCATGTAGTCGTAAATGGGAACATCGGGCGTGGTGAAAATCCGTTGCGCCGTCCGCAAATCCTTGTTCCGGCTGGGATGAACGCTGAGGTTCGCCAGCATCGCCGTTGGGTGTTGCGTATGGAAGTCGATATCGTATCCCGCGCGGATCAGCATGGATGCACCTTTGGTGAGGGGGAAGCGCAGAAGTGCCGCCAATGATCTCGCCGGCCGCTGTCATACTATCGCAGCATACGGCCATTGGTTCCAGTTTGACCGAGGTCCCTTGCACATCGTCGGCAATCGACAATCCCCGGGGACGGCCGCCTCATGCCGGACTGCCGCCGTTTGGAGAATGACGGCTTCATCCCCGATGAAACAGGACGCTCAGGTCGACTGCACCACCATGGCAAAGAGCCGATCCAGGTTCAGCTGGATGTCCTGCACCGCGGGGTTGCCCGCGTATTTTGCCATGCCCAACGGCAGGCTCATGCTCTCGTGCAGTGCTGACGCCTCGGCATCGCTGAGGATGCCCCGGCTTCTCAGGATGTTTGCCAGGCTGACGATTCCATTGATCGCCGAGATATCGGAAGCCTCGCGCGCTTCGAGCAGCTGCGTGTCGACCGGGCCGGGAAAATCCGTCATGGAACGCCTCCGTTATCGTTGTGCAAGCCCGATCGCTGCGTGGACGAATTCCTGGCGAGCCCGGCCCCGCCTGGGCCGCCAGAGGGAACTGGCGGCCACGCAAGGTCGCTAGGTCTTGATCGTGACCAGGCCGACCGGGGCCGGCCTGGCCGAAGGACTGGACGCGTTCGGCTTCGGCGGCTTGGCCGCCTTGGGCTTGCGAGCCTCCTTGTTCGACTTTTTCTGACCCTTGGCCATGGCGATGGTTTCCTTGGATGAAAACTTCGGGTGGCGGCCAAATGGCTATCCTGTGAACCGCCCGGATTGGCATTCCGTCGCGAACTATTTCGTGGCATATTCCCCGGGACGAGCGCCGAAGTTCTCCTGCGCGAATGCGCGAGCGGCGGCGGTGGTCTTGAACAGCTCGCTCTGAAGCTCTGCGGTAACCAGTCGATAGCCTTGCGAGTTGTAGCGGGCGTTGCGGACGGTCAATCGGACATTCCCGTCGTCATCCTTGTTAATGAGAAAGGGGCGATCTTTTGGCTCGGTCAATGTTCGGCTCCCGCACACGTCAGGTTCTGGGAAAGAGCAGTGCGACCGGCCGGCCGCACTGCGCAATCTTGGTTACGCGGACTGAAGATTGACCGCGGATGTCTTGCCGCGGCGGTCCTGCTCAAGCTCGTAGGAAACGCGCTGTTCCTTATCGAGCGAATGCATGCCGGCGGCCTGGACGGCACTGATGTGCACGAAGGCATCGTTGCCGCCGTCGTCGGGCGCGATGAAGCCATAGCCCTTGTCGGCATTGAAGAATTTGACGGTTCCAGTGGTCATGATGAGAATCCTTTGTCCCATGCGTGACGGGTTGCGCCAACAGCGGCGCATCCCGGCTTCGGTGAGGCTAGAAAGGGACAAAGGCGGGAGCGTGAGCAGCCCGAAAGGTCCGTCGCATGCGACGTCAGCCGTTTGCATATAGACAGGGTGGCGAAAATTGCAACCTCGTCGGCCTGCGATCATGTCCCGTCACCGCCATCAGCGCCAACGTCTCGTCGGTCTCCGGCAGCGGTGCATGACAGAGCACTTTGCGACCGATCCGGGTCACCGTGACTGGTCGGAAAGTGCTCTGAAACCCTGCCCGGATTTCCGGCACCGACCCGGTTCGACGGCCTTGAGGGCCGCGCCGATCAGCACGAGTGCCGGACCATCGGTCGCTCTGCCGGGTGCGGCGACACTCAGCAGGTCAAGGCGCGTGACGATCCGCTGTTCGGTGGGAAGGCTGGCGTTTTCGACAACGGCGACGGGCGTGTCTCCCTGCAGCCCGTTTTGCATGAGCTTGCTCGCGATCTCCTGAACGGCTGCCTTCCCCATGTAGATCGCCAGGGTGGTGTGCGGGTCTGCCAGAGCCTGCCAGTCGAGATCGAGCGGCTCACTGGCGCGGGCGTGGGCCGTAACGAGCACGAGCTTGCGGGAAAGGCCGCGCAGGGTAAGCGAGCGGCCGAGGCTGGCCGCGGCTGCGCTGGCCGCGGTGATCCCGGGGCAGATGCTGACCGGCACTCCGGCTTCCCGGCATGCCTGCAGTTCTTCGGTGGCTCTTGCGAAAATGGCGGGATCGCCACCCTTCAGCCGAACCACGCGCTCACCGGCGAGGGCCGCTGCAACCAGCAGTTCGTTGATCGAGCCTTGGTCCTTCGAGTGCCGGCCTGACCGCTTGCCGACGGGAACCACCCGGGCGGTGCGCGGCACCAGTTCCAGTACGCCGGGGCCAACCAGTGCGTCAGGGAATACCACGGTCGCCGACCCGATGAGGCGTTCGGCCTTGCGGGTGAGAAGGTCGGGATCGCCCGGGCCGGCGCCGACCAGCCAGACCGATCCGTCGGGAAAGTCGTTCATTCCGCAGCCTCCTTGTCGGTTGCCAGCATCTCCCCGAGCAGCCGGGCGATGGCCGGACGGCAGCTTCCGCAGTTGGTGCCGGCGCAGGTCCGGTCGCCGATCGCCTTGACGGTACAGGCGCCTTCGCGGGCGGCCGCGGCGATCGCATTGATGCCGACGCCGTGGCAGACGCACACGACCGGGCCCTTGTCCGCCTGCGGCCGGGCCGGGCGACCGGCCAGAAGCTCCTGGCTGGAAGCCCCCTGGCTGCCGAGCTGGGCTGCCACCCACTCGCGCGGCGGAAGCTGGCCCGAACGGGTGACAAACAGCGCCGCGCTCAACTCTGCGTTGTCGCTTCTGACGACGACGCGCCGCATGCCACGGCTGTCGTCCGCCGCTTCGAGGCGAACGCCGTCAGGGAGCAAGGCCTCGACGTCGATGGTGCCGGTTCCGGCCAATTCATACAGCCAGCCTTGCGGCAATCGCGAACGGCTCCACCAGAGCAGCGATGGCAGTTTCGCCGCGTCCCGGCAAACCAGGAACGCGCGCCATCCGGGCAGGACCGGCTCTGCCCGCGCCGGCGTGTTCTTGAAGCCCGGCTGGCCGGAGAACGGGTCGGTGTCCTGAAGTGGCAGGCGGTTGGCGCGGCCTTCCCCGGCCATTTCATCGGTCCAGTGCATCGGGACAAACAGATCGCCCTTGCGCTGACCATGGTTGATGTTGACCCTGAATATCGCCGAACCGGCGCGCGTCAGCACCCTGGCCAGTCCGCCATCGGCCAGGCCGGCCTTCGCGGCATCGTCGGGGTGAACCTCCAGCAAGGGCTCGCGCCGATGCTGGGACAGGGTGGGTGAGAGGCCCGTGCGGGTCATCGTGTGCCACTGATCGCGGTAGCGGCCGGTATTGAGGCTGTACGGATAGTCCGCCTCCACGACCGCGCGCGGCGCGATGACGGGGACAAGCCGGGCCTTGCCGCCCGACTGGCCCGGCCTGGCGCCAAGCGGGTAGGCCCCGCCCCACAGGAAAGGCGCCATGGTTTCGTATTCGGCTGCGCTGACCTGCGCATGGCCGGTCAGGTCGAGCGCCATGCCCCGCGCCTTGGCCAGTGCGGTCATCGCGGCATATTCGCGGAAGATCGCCGCAGGACCGTCGTAGTCGAACGCGTGGCGCCATCCCATCCGGGCGGCGAACTGGCCGAGGATGGCCCAGTCGGCGCGGGCCTCTCCCGGCGGCGGGAAAAGCGCCCGCTGGCGGCTGATGCGGCGTTCGGAATTCGTGACGGTCCCGTCCTTTTCACCCCATGCCAGCGCCGGCAGGCGCACGTGCGCGAACCGCGCGGTGTCGGTGTCCGCCATGACGTCCGAAACGACCACGGTTTCGCAGCGCGCGAGGGCTTCCCGCACGAAGCCGGCGTCCGGCATCGATACCGCCGGGTTCGTGGCCATGATCCAGAGGAATTTGACGCGCCCGTCGTGGACGGCCCTGAACAGGTCGACGGCCTTCAGCCCCGGGCCTGCGCAGATGTTCGGGGCGTTCCAGAAGATGGCCGCGTCGGCGCGTTCCCCGGCGGAAAACCCGAGGTGGCAGGCCAGCATGTTGGCCAGGCCACCGACCTCGCGCCCGCCCATCGCGTTGGGTTGGCCGGTGATGGAGAATGGCCCCGTTCCCGGCGCGTCGATTCTGCCCGTGGCCAGGTGCAGGTTGATGATCGCATTGCCCTTGTCGGTGCCGGAGCGCGACTGGTTGGCCCCCTGGCTGAACAGCGTGACCATGCGGGGATGGGTGGCGACGAGTTCGGCCAGGCGGGCGAACAGGTCCTCCGGCAGGCCCGACGAGCGAGGATCAAGCCCTTCGATGAAGCCGGACGGAACGGTGCAGCGGTTTCTGAGGAATGCGTGTTCGAAAAGCCCGCGCCGACTCATCTCGGCGAGCAGGGCATTGAACAGGGCGACATCGCCGTCCGGAGCGACCGGAACGTGAAGATCGGCCTGTTCGGCCGTTTCGGTGCGGCGCGGATCGATGACGACCAGTTTCGTGCCACGGCGGGCGCGGGCTTCCTCGATCCTTTGCCAGATGACCGGGTGGCACCATGCCGTGTTCGATCCGACCAGCAGGATCAGGTCGGCCTGATCGAGATCGTCGTAGGTGCACGGAACCAGGTCTTCACCGAAGGCGCGATGGTGCGCGGCGACCGCGCTGGCCATGCACAGCCGGCTGTTGGTATCGATGTTGCCGCTGCCGATGAAGCCCTTCATCAGCTTGTTGGCGACATAGTAGTCCTCGGTCAGCAGTTGGCCCGAAACGTAGAAGGCCACGCTGTCCGGCCCGTGTTCGGCAATGGTCGCCTTCATCCGGGCGGCGGCCAGATCGAGCGCTTCGTCCCAGGTCGCTCGCCGCTCGCCGATCACGGGGTGGAGCAGCCGCCCTTCCAGCCCGACCGTCTCGCCAAGGTGAGTGCCCTTGGAACAGAGCTTGCCGAAATTGGCGGGATGCTCCGCATCGCCCCGGATCCGCACTGTCCGCTCGCCGGTGACTTCGGCAAGGATGCCGCAGCCGACGCCGCAGTAAGCACAGGTGGTGCGGACTTCGCCCATCGCGGTCAGGCTGCCGCCTCGGGGTGGTTGCCCAGGACCGCTTCGCGCAGCAGGTAGATGCGGCCGGCATCGATCCGCAGCGGGATGGTCGGCACGCAGGCGCCCCGCTCTTCCTCGCAGTCTCCCAGCGCCGCGCCCGAGCGGAGCGAGATCTGCCAGCTGTGCAGCGGGCAGGTAACCACGGAGCCGTGGACGATGCCCTGGGAAAGCGGGCCGGCCTTGTGCGGGCACCTGTTGACCAGGGCATAGAACTGGTTGTCGAGCGTGTGGAACACGGCGATCTCGTCCGCGCCCTGCACGGGCAGGGTCCGGGCATTGCCGGGCGCGATTTGGCTGGTCGGGCCGATGTCGAGCCAATCTCCGATCATTTCGCAAACTCCATGCGCGACACGTCGCTGGGGAAAGGGCGGACTTCGGCAAGGTGCTGGTGAAGTTCGGCATCGCGACCGGCCACGCGCTCGGCCCAGGGATCGGACTGCATGAAGGTCTGGGAATACCGGAACCGCGCGGCGAGGGTGACGACCGCGTCGGGATCGCCGAACAGCGCGGCCTTCACGTGGTCGAGGCCGACCCGTTCGATCCATGGAGCGGTGCGTTCGAGGTAGTGGGCCTGTTCGCGGTAGAGCTGGATGAAGGCCGCGCAGACCTCCATGGCCTCCTGCTCGGTGGCGACCTTGCAGAGGAAGTCGGTCGCGCGGACCTTGATCCCGCCGTTGCCGCCGACGTGCAGTTCATAGCCGCTGTCGACGCAGACCACGCCGAAGTCCTTGATCGTCGCCTCGGCGCAGTTGCGGGGGCAGCCGGACACGGCGATCTTGAACTTGTGGGGCATCCACGAGCCCCAGGTCATCCGCTCCAGCTTGACGCCAAGGCCGGTCGAATCCTGCGTGCCGAAGCGGCACCACTCGGAGCCGACGCAGGTCTTCACCGTTCGCAGGGACTTGCCGTAGGCGTGGCCCGAGACCATTCCGGCGGCGTTGAGATCGGCCCAGACGGCCGGCAGGTCTTCCTTCCTGATCCCGAAGATGTCCAGCCGCTGGCCGCCGGTGACCTTGACCATGGGGGCGTTGTACTTCTCCACCACGTCCGCGATGGCGCGGAGTTCGCGGGGATTGGTGAGGCCGCCCCACATGCGCGGAACGACCGAATAGGTCCCGTCCTTCTGGATGTTGGCATGCATCCGTTCGTTGACGAAACGGCTGTGCTGTTCGTCCACGTATTCGCCGGGCCAGGCGCAGAGCAGGTAGTAGTTCAGCGCCGGGCGGCAGGAGGCGCAGCCGTGGGCGGTGGTCCAGTGCAGTTCCTGCATGACCTGCGGGATCGCCTTGAGCTGCTTTTCGAGGATCAGCCGGCGCATGTCGTCATGGCTGAAGCTGGTGCATTTGCACAGCGACTTCGGCCCGCTCGCCACCCCGTCGCCCAGGGTCAGCCGGAGCAGGCTCTCGACCAGCCCGGTGCACGATCCGCAGCTCGCGCTGGCCTTGCACTGCGAGCGCACCGCATCAAGGCTGCAGGCTCCCTGGAGGATGGTGGCAACGACCTTGCCCTTGGAAACGCCGTTGCAGCCACAGACTTCGGCATCGTCCGGGAGGGCGGCAACGGCGGAATTAGGGTCCGCAAGGGCACCCCCTTGCGCGAAGGCCTGTCCGAAGATCAGCGCCTCGCGGATCGGGGAGACATCCTCGCCCTTCTTCAGGAGGTCGAAGTACCAGGCGCCATCGGCCGTATCGCCATAGAGCACGGCGCCGACCAGCCGGCTTTCGCGCAGGATCACCCGCTTGTAGATGCCGCGCGCGGCATCGCGCATGACGATGTCCTCCGCGCCCTCGCCGCCGGAGAAATCTCCGGCGGAGAACAGGTCGATCCCGGAGACCTTCAGCTTGGTCGAGGTCATGGAACCGGCATAGCCGCTCGGCTCGCCGATGGCGGCGTCGGCCAGCGCGCGGCACATCTCCCAGAGCGGCGCGACAAGGCCGTAGCAGGTGCCGCGGTGCTGGACGCATTCGCCGACCGCCATGACCGCGGGATCCGATGTGACCATGTGATCGTCGACGACGATGCCGCGTTCGACCTCCAGCCCGGCCGCCCTGGCCAGCGCGGTCGAGGGCCGGATGCCGACCGCCATGACGACGATGTCGGCGGCGAATTCGCGGCCGTCCTTCAGCTTCACGCCGGTGACCTTGCCGTCCGCGCCGGTGATCTCGGCCGTGTCGCCGCCGGTGACGATGGTCTGGCCGCGGCGTTCCAGTTCGGTCTTGAGGAGATAGCCGGCGGCTTCGTCGAGCTGGCGTTCCATGAGAGTGGGCATGAGGTGGATGACCGTCACCCGCATGCCGCGCAGGGAAAGGCCGTGGGCCGCCTCCAACCCGAGCAAGCCACCGCCGATCACCACTGCCGAGCCGCCCTTCTCGGCGGCGGCGAGCATCCTGTCGACATCGTCGAGATCGCGGAAGGTGACGACGCCGTCGAGTGTGTGGCCGGGAACCGGGACGATGAACGGATCGGAGCCGGTGGCGATCAGCAGCCGGTCGTAGGGTTCGACCCGGCCGGATCGGGCGATCACCGTCTGCGTTGCGCGATCGATGCTCTCGACCGGATCGCCCGCGATCAGGGTGATCGCGTTGTCCGCATACCAAGTGGCATCGTTGATGACGATGTCGTCGAAGCGCTTCTCGCCGGCGAGGACCGGCGAGAGCATGATCCGGTTGTAATTGACGCGCGGCTCGGCGCCGAAGATCGTCACGGCGTAGCGGCCACTGTCGCGGGCGAGGATTTCCTCGACCGCGCGGCAGCCGGCCATGCCGTTGCCGATGACGACGAGGCGCTCCCTCGTGGCGGCAGTTCGGTCCTTGTCCATCACAGTCGTGAGAGCGTTCACTGGCATTGTCCTGGCCCGGCGCGCGACACGAAAAAGCCGCCCGAACGCATCCCGATTGGGGAAGGTCTGGGCGGCGACGTTGCCACGCGATGTTGATCTGTCCGGCCTTGCGATGCTCCGCCCGTCCTTGGGCGGCGCAATGGCCTTCATGTCACTGGCTAACCGATTCGGGGGCTGCACCGCAAGTTGTTTTTGCGGTGCAGCACGATCGAATCAGAACGCGATCTCGGCCTGCAGCCACAGGATCTGACGGTCCACGCCAAAGGTGTCGGCGTTGTAATTGGCATACTTGACCAGCCAGCCCACGTTGCGCGCCTTGAACCCGAGGCTCGCGTCCCACTCGCTGCCGAACCGGACCCCGCCGACGTCGCTGTGGAACTCGTGGTAGGCGACGTTTGCGTTCAGCCCCTTCACCGCCTTGACCTTGGGGAAGACCTTGGCCAGCGAGACGTAATAGTCCTGCAACCCGTTGCCCGGCGTGGTCAGGAAAAGGTCCGCCCAGCCGTTGAACTTGTGCAGCGTCGCCAGCGGCGTCTGGAAGGCCTTGCCGGCGCCGGTGTCGGCACCCAGCTTCTCGTAGCCCCCGGTCAGGGTGAAGCCCCGGTAGCCCAGCCCGATCTCGCCCAGCACATAGTCTGCCGCATAGTTTGCAGGGTTCTGGCCGATGTCCATCTGCCGGGCATAGCTGGCCAGCAGATTGAGCTTCACCGTCTTCGACAGCGGGAAGCTGCCCGCAAGCCGCCCGCCGTAGGTCTGCGAGCTGTTGGGGAAGGCGAAGGCCTCGTCATAGTCGATGATGTAGGCGAAGCCCTTCGCCGTCACCGGCCCGAGCCTGGTCCAGGCGCCGAGGAACACGAAATCCCCGTCCATCGAGCGGCGCGGCCCTGCCTCCGAACCGAAGATCGAATCCTGCTGGATCGCATAAGTGCCGTCGAAGTTCACCGGCCCCAGCTTGGCCTCGGCCCGGACCGCATCGAACGTCTGCTCGTTCTGCCGCCAGCCGACCGAACCGACGAAGCGCTGGTCGTCGAGATTGATCCGCTGCCGGCCCACGGTCAGCGCGAAGTCCTTGACCTTGTACATGATCTGCGCGCGATTGAGGTCGATGCTCTCGGGATCGGCGACCACCGCATATTGCGTCCGCCGCTGCTTGTTGCCGGGCAGCGCAAACGGGAAGGCATTGTAATCCTTCACCACCCCCAGCGTGCCTTCACCCTCGACCAGCACCGAAAGATGCGAGGGCGCGTGCTTCAGTTCCACCCCGGCGCGCAACCGCACGGTCAGCGCGTCGGCGTCGACCGTCGGCTGGTCGACCCCTTCATAGCGGACGCGGGCATCGATGATCGGGTCCAGCGTCAGGCCGTCCGCGATCCTGACCGGATCGCCGAATGCCGGCGCCGGCGCGGCCCAGGCCGGGGTGGCCGCTGCCATTGCCAGCGCAAGCGCCAATCCCGAGGTTCCCCTCGACGCGACAAACTTAGATTTCCCCATGTTCGGTCCCCCTTTAAAATGTTCAGCAGGATGTCTTCGGCGTCTGCCCTCGCGAGACGCACCCCTCCCGTCACCGGCCCACGCAGGGCCGGCGATCGTTGGCTTCGGTGGATTTCGGCTTGTGTCAGGCGGCGAGAGTCGCCGGATTGCGATAGCGTTCGTGGAGGAAGCGGATGACCGCGCCGCGCGCCTCGCCGTAAGCGGGCAGGTCGATCATCTCGAGCCGCCGGCGCGGGCGTGGCAGGTCAACCACCAGGTCCTCGCCGATGCGGGCGGCAGGGCCGTTGGTCATCATGACCACCCGGTCAGCCAGCAGCACCGCCTCGTCGACATCGTGGGTGATCATCAGCACGGTGCTCGCCAGCTTGGCCTGAAGCTCCATGACCACGTCCTGCAGCGCCGCGCGGGTCAGGGCGTCGAGCGCGCCGAACGGTTCGTCCATCAGCAGCACCCGGGGGTTCATGGCGATGGCGCGGGCGATGCCGACGCGCTGCTTCATGCCGCCCGAGATTTCTGCGGGGCGCTTGGTCGCGGCATGGGCCATCTGCACCAGTTCGAGATTGTGCATGACCCAGTCGCGCCGTTCGGCCCTGCTCTTGTCCCGCGCGGTCTGGTCCACCGCCAGGGCGACGTTTTCGGCGACGGTCAGCCAGGGCAGCAGCGAATGGTCCTGGAAGACGACGGCGCGGTCCGGCCCCGGCCGGTCGATCACCCCGCCTTCCAGGAAGATCACGCCCTTGCTCGGCCGGGTCAGCCCGGCGACGGCATTCAGCAGGGTCGACTTGCCGCAGCCGGAATGGCCGATCAGGGCGACGAACTGGCCTTTCTCGATCGACAGGTCGATATGGTCGAGCGCGCAGAACGTGCCGCCCTTGACCGGGAATTCGACGGTAACGCCTTCGAGCGCGAGATAGCTGCGATGCTTCATGGTGTTCTCCTGCGGTTCAGGCGCGGGCGACGAGCCGGCCGATGCCGGCGACGATGCGGTCGAGCGCGAAGCCGGTCATGCCGATCCAGACCAGGGCGACGATGGTGTCGGACAGCAGCGAGGAATTGTAGCTGTCCCAGATGAAGAAGCCGATGCCGGTGCCGCCCTGGACCATCTCCGCCGCGACGATCGCCAGCCAGCTCATGCCGACGCCGATCCTCAGCCCGGTGAAGATGTGGGGGACGGTGGCGGGGAGCACGATGCGGACGAAATACTGGATCGGATTGAGCGCCAGCACCCGCCCGACGTTGCGATAGCTGGCAGGAAGGTTCTGCACGCCGGCGGAGGTGTTGAGGATGATCGGCCAGATGGCGGTGATGAAGATCAGGAAGATCGCCGATGGCTGGACCTGCTGGAACACCGCCAGGCTGATCGGCAGCCAGGCCAGCGGCGGCACCGTGCGCAGCACCTGGAACAGCGGATCGAGCGCGCGATAGGCGTGGCGGTTGGTGCCGACCAGCATGCCGAGCAGCACGCCGACGACCGCGGCAAGGCCATAGCCCATCAGCACCCGGCCGAGGCTCTTGAGGATGTGAGCGGCCACGCCGACATCGCCCTGGCCCTCGATGTGCAGGCCGTGCAGGTCAAGCGTGACGCCCTTGAGCGGGTGCATGATGACATCGTGCGCCTCCTCCCAGACCCGCATCGGCCCGGGCAACGGCGAAGTCGGCGAAGCGCAGGCCATCTGCCAGAAGGCGAGCAGCGCAAAGAGCATCAGCAGGGTCGGCAGAACGGCGCTGGTGAGCGACTTGAACCCGGCCAGCACGGCATTCTCGCGTGCCGCCACCGGCGGCAGGCTGCTGCGGACGATCGCCGCCTTGGGATAATCGAGCACGATGGCGCTTTCGGATGTTGCCGCAGGGCCGCTGTCGGGCTGTGCTGCGGCGGGCGGGGTGCGGACCGCGTGAGTGGCGGGGGTGGACATCGCTTTCTCCTGTTGTCGGAGCGGAATCAGACGCGCTTGATCGCGAGACTCTTGAGGTAGGCGGCGGGGTTGCCCGGATCGAACACCTTGCCGTCGAAGAAGCGCTCCGGACCGCGGCTGTCACCCGCCGGCGCCGGCGCGCCGACCTTGGCGGCGGCCTTGCGCCAGATGTCGGCGCGGTTGACCCGGGCGATCGCCTGGGTCTTGTTCAGCGAGGCCGGCAGCTTGCCCCAGCGCTGTTCCTCGGTGAGGAACCACAGGTCGTGGCTCTTGTACGGGAACGAGGCATTGTTGGCGAAGAACTTCATCTTGAACGGCGCATTGCTGACATTGCGGCCATCGCCGAAGGCGAAGTTGCCCTGCAGTCGCGAGGCGATGTCCCCCACCGGGCACTTCAGGTAGTCGCGCCCGGAAATCATCATCGCCAGGCGGGAGATATTGGCCGGATTGTCCGCCCAGCGTTGCGCCTCGATGATCGCGGCGGTCAGCGCGACGGCGGCGTTGGGGTTGGCGGCGACCCAGTCGGAGCGCATGGCGAAGCTCTTTTCCGGGTGGTTCATCCACATCTGCCCGGTGGACACCGCCGTGTAGCCCAGCTTCTGGTCCACGAGCTGGGCATTCCACGGCTCGCCGACGCAGAACGCATCCATCGTGCCGGCCTTCATGTTGGCGACCATCTGCGGCGGCGGCACGGTGATCAGGTCCACATCCTTGTCCGGATCGATGCCGCCGGCCGCCAGCCAGTAGCGGATCCACAGGTCGTGAGTGCCGCCGGGGAAGGTCATGGCCATGGTGATCTTCTTGCCGCCTGCCTTCTTCTGGCTGATGATTCCCTTCATCTTGCCGGAATTGAGGTCCGCCTTGGCGGCGAGATACTCTTTGTCGACGGAAATCGCCTGGCCGTTGACGTTGAGCCGGGCAAGGATGCTCATGGCGGTCTGCTTGGAATTGACGCCAAGCGACATCATGTAGGGCATCGGCGTCAGGATATGCGCACCGTCGATCCCGCCGCCGCCGCTGCCGAGCACGAGGTTGTCCCGCGTCGCGCCCCAGCTCGCCTGCTTGGCGACGATGACATCGGGCATGCCGTGCTTGGCGAACAGGCCGAGTTCCTTGGCGGCGATCAGCGGCGCCGCATCGGTCAGCGCGATGAAGCCGAGCTTGGCGCCACGCACTTCGGGGGCGCCGCCGGCGGCCAGGGCCGGGCCGGGCAGCAGCTGGCTGGCCGCCCCGGCAGCCGCCGCGCCGCCGCCGATCTTGATGAGTTGCCGCCTGCTGAGGTTCAGCTCGTCACGGTCGCTGCTCATGGTCCAATCATCCCTTGCTCAAGTCGCCCGGTGCCCGGTCGCCGGTGCACCAAATGAAAAAGCCGCCACGAATTGGCCTGTGAAAGGCCATTTCGGGCGGCGACGTTGCCACGCATTTCTGAAACCACCGGGACGCGACAGCCTGCCCTTCCTTGGACAGTTCGACCCGGTGTTGCAGCCAGATTAAGTGATTCGCGGCGAGCTTGTAAAGCGGTTTTTGCGATGCAGCATGGTCTGTCCGTCGCGCCGGCTCAGCGCTGGCTGGCGAGATAGGCCCCTGCATCGGCGGGATCGAACGCACGGCCATCGAAAAACCGGTTTTCTTCCAGTGTCATCGCCCCCTGCTGGGTACTGACCTGGGTTGTGCCGGAAAGACTGCCTTCGACCTTCGAACTGGCCCCCGGCAAGGGCTCCCCCGTGCCGGCAAGAGCACTGCGGTAGACATCGGGCCGGAAAACCCGCGCCGCCCGCGCTGCCTCATCGGGGTCGAACCGGCCGCCTTCCCAGCGCACCATCTGGGTGTACAGCCAGGCCGCCTGGCTGACCCAGGGGAAATTGGCCGCTTCGCGATACTGGAACATGAAGTCGGGGAAATGCACCGGCTCCCGCCCGCGCGCCAGCAGCAACCGGTCCGAGATGGCCCGGCGGATGAGGATGGGATCGCCGTCGAGGTAATTCGACCTCGCCAGGATCGCCGCGTTGGTTTCCCAGTTCACCGGATCGACGAAATGCCGGCCGGCCTTGCACATCGCCCGGATCAGGGCCTCGAATTCCGGGCGGCGCCCGGCCAGGACGCCCTCGCGCACAGCCAGCACCTTTTCGACGCCGCGGCGCCAGATCTGCGCGGTGGCCAGCACGATCCGCCCTGCCCCGCGTTCGACCGCGACGCTGTTCCACGGTTCACCGACGCAGACCCCGTCGACCTCGCCCGATTCCAGCGCATCGGCGCAGAACGGCGGCGGCACCGTCACCGTCTCGAAGTGATCACGCGCCACGCCGCAGGCGGCCAGCCAGTAGCGCAGGATGTAGTTGTGGCTGGAATAGCGATGGACCACCCCGAACCGCAGCGGGCGCCCGGCCGCCATGCGCTCTGCCGCAACGCACTTGAGTGCCGCGCCGACCGCCCCGGGTTCCCCCAGTGTCCCCGGCGCGCAGACCCGGTCGGCCAGATCGGTGCGGAAGGTGATGGCATTGCCGTTGAGCCCGAGCACGAAGGGAACGGACAGCGGGACTTCTCGCCGCCCGCGCCCCAGTGTGGTGGCAATCGCCAGCGGCGCGACGAGATGGGCGGCGTCGCTATGGCCATAGAGCAGCCGGTCGAGCACCGTCGCCCAGCTCATGTCCTTGACCAGCCGCAGGGAAAGGCCTTCCGCCTCGGCAAAGCCGTGTTCGCGGGCAAGGATCGGCAGGCAGGCGTCGACCAGCGGCAGGAAGCCGATCGTCAGTTCGGACGGCATCAGGCTCCTCCCATCAACTGGTGCGCGGTCACGACCGCTTCGGCGATGTCGGCGATGCGCTTGCCCTGGTTCATCGCCGCCTTGCGCAGTTCGCTGTAGGCTTGCGGCTCGGTGATCCTGCGGCTGTCCATCAGGATGCGCTTGGCCTTGTCCACGATCTCGCGCTCGGCCAACTTGCCCTTCGCCTCGGCCAGATCGGCCTGGAGGCGGGAAAAGGCGTTGAAGCGCCTGACCGCAAGGTCGAGGATGGGGCGGATCCGGTGCGGCGCGAGGCCATCGACCACATAGGAGGAGACCCCGGCGTCGATCGACGCGGCAATGGCCTCGTCGTCGCTCTCATCGACAAACATGGCGATAGGGCGAGCAAGCGCACGGCTGACAGCGAAGTATTCCTCCAGCACGTCGCGAGACGGGTTGCCGAGGTCCATCAGGACGATGTCCGGGTCGATCGCGGCAATGCGGGCCACCAGTCCGCGCCGTTCGGTCACGACGAACAGCTCGCAATCGTCGAGCGCGGCAAGCCCTTCGCCGATCACTGCGGCGCGGGAGGCGCTTTCATCGACGATCGCAATCCGCATGGCGGCGGGTTTTGCAACGCAACACGGCCTGACGCAAGTCGATGCCCGACTTTCGACTGGCTCGGGACCTGGCTTCCGGCGCTCGCGGCAGGCCGATCGCGGGCATTGTGCGCGGTCATGCTCCACCTGACCCTGCTGGGCGACCGCGCCGGCATTGCCCGGGCGGAGCAGCGGCCGGCACTTGCCCTTCGCGGGACTGCGCCTTACCAGCCGCCATCGTGAAGACCGAACCCGCACCTTTTGCCATCGCCGCGTCGCCGGAGCTGGATCTGGCGGCGGTGACCGCTGGCCTGCGCCGCGCGCGGGAGGACTGGCGGCGCAAGCATGGCCGCGCCCAGGGCTATGGCGAACCGGGCTTTCCCTCGCGCCATGCGCTGGGCCGGGTGGTGGACACGCTCAGCGCCGCCCTGTTTCCGATCCGGCTCGGGCCGGCGGAACTGACCCCGGACAGCGAAGACGCCTTCGTCGCGGCAACGCTGCAGACCTCGCTGCCGCTGCTCGTCGCCCAGGTGGCGATGGAGCTGGCGCTGGACCCTGCCCGGGCGAAGGCCGGGCAGGCCGAACTCGCCGAGGCCGCGCAGCGCATCGGCGATGGCCTGGCCGGGGCGCTGCCGCAGTTGCGGCGGACGCTCGATACCGATCTCGAGGCGGCCTATGCGGGCGATCCGGCGGCGTTCAGCGTCGACGAGGTGCTGCTGTGCTATCCCTGCTTCACCGCAATCGTCCACCACCGCATCGCCCATGTGCTCTATCGGCTGGGGGCGCCGCTGGTGGCGCGGATGATCGCCGAGATCGCCCATTCGAGGACCGGCATCGACATTCACCCCGGCGCGCAGATCGGCGAGAGCTTCTTCATCGACCACGGCACCGGCGTGGTCATCGGCCAGACTGCGATCATCGGCAAGCGGGTGCGGCTCTACCAGGCGGTGACGCTCGGCGCGCGCAGCTTTACCGCCGGCGAGGACGGCCACCTGATCAACGTCCCGCGCCACCCGATCATCGAGGACGACGTGACGATCTATGCCGGGGCGACGATCCTCGGCCGGATCACCATCGGCGCCGGTTCGGTGATCGGCGGGAATGTCTGGCTCACCTGCCCGGTGCCGCCCGGCAGCCGGGTGCGGCAGGTCACGCCGAGCATCGCGGTGGAAAACGTCGACCCGTTCGACTGAGGCGGGTCAGCCGCCGAGCGAGCGGGCCAGGGCGATGACCGCCGGATTGAGCGAGGCCAGCTTGACCAGGACATGGCTGCCTACCACGACCCCGCCGCAGACCAGGGAAGCGGGATGAACCGCGCCGAAGGTCTTGCGATCGTGGCGCAGCAGCAGGGCAATCGGGATCAGCTGGAACACCATGGCCAGCCATTCGCCGCCATCGGCGCCCAGCAGCGGCATCGGCAGCACGCGGCCGAGCGCCGGCTCCATCAGGATCGCGGTCGAGCCGAGCAGCAGGCGGGCATGCCAGTCGCTCCGCCGGCGCAGGGCGATGGCGGCGGCGACAAGGCTCCCGAAGGCAAGCGCGTCGATTGTCGCAAGTGCCAGCAGGAACGCCGGGGTGAAGAAGGGCGGGACCATGCCGCCGCCGACTGCGGCGACAACCACGCGCAGGGCCAGCACGAAGACGGCCGAGGCGAGCACCGCGCCGATCCAGCCCAGTTGCCGGTGAAGCAGGAGGTTCGGCCGGCCGGCCAGCGCCGTCTGGGTGACCAGCAGCCCGAGCCAGAGGACCATGGCGGCGCCATGCAGGTGAAACCAGACCGGCACCCGGGTGTAATCGACCATGCCGCGGGCGGCGAACTGGCCGAAACCCAGGACGATGAACAGCGCCATGCCCGCCGCCATGCGCAGGAAGAACGGCTGGCTCTGACGATAGGACTCCCGGACACGCGCGGCTACGACCACGGCTGTTCTCCCCCCACAGCATCGAAACCCACGCCACTTTGCCATGCCCGCCGTTCCTACGCAACGCGCGCGCGACAGCGGTTGACGAACGCCTGGAACCCGCGCATCTGGCATCGCTCCGGGACCGGCATTCCGGGCGGTTAGCTCAGTTGGTAGAGCATCTCGTTTACACCGAGAGGGTCGGCGGTTCGAGCCCGTCACCGCCCACCAGCCAAGCGCTGGCGTGCGCTTTTGCGCGCTCCGAGGCGGATTCTTGGCTGGCCAATGTGGTGGAAACTCCGCCGGTTCGATGCAGATTGCGGTATTCAGGGACAGCAAACCCGGTTAGTCGCCCTGTTGCACGGCCGTTGACGGGGATCCTAGGCGTGATCGACCTGTCCGGCGCATGCATGCAAGCGGGGAAGAACATGACCGGTGGGGGCAGGTTGCAGGTTTCGGCTGACCGACGGATTCGGAACCTGCCGGCCTGTGTCGTGGCATTGGCCATGGCCTCGCTCGCGCAGCCGGCGGCGGCGCAGGTCACTGCCGGCGCGCTTCCCAACCGCCAGGAGCTTCGCGCCGGCGCGCCGACCTCGCCGGCACCGCCGCCGCCGCCACGCACCCGGCTCAGGTTCGAGGATCGCATCGAGCGTTCGCCCTGTCCGCTCGACGATCCGAAGTTCGCCAACCTGCGGGTCTCGGTCAGCAAGGCCGAGTTCACCGGGCTCGGCCCGGTTTCGGCCGAGCAACTGGCCGGGATGTGGCAGCCTTATGCCGGCAGCGACCAGCCGGTCGGGGTGATCTGCAGGATCCGCGATGCCGCCGCCACCCGGTTGCGCGAGCTGGGCTATGTCGCCTCGGTCGAGGTGCCGGTGCAGCGGATCGAGGGCGGCGTGGTGCGGTTCGCCGTGCTCTATGCGCGGGTCACGGCGGTGCGCGTGGTCGGGCGGCCGGGGCGCAATGCCGCGCTGCTGGAGGGATATCTCAAGGGCCTGGCCGATGGCGAGGTGTTCAACCGGTTCAGGGCCGAACGCCATGTGCTGCTGGCGCAGGACATCCCCGGCTACGACCTGCACCTGGCGCTGAAGCCGGCGGGCACCGGGGCCGGCAACATGATCGCCGAGGTGCGGGTCGATTCGCAGGCGGTCCATGCCGATCTCGCCATCACCAACCTGGCGGCGCCGGTGACCGGGCGGTTCGGCGGGCAGGCGCGGGTGGCGTTCAACGGGCTGACCGGGATGGGCGACCAGACGACGCTTTCGACCTATTCGACCGCCGACTTCGTCGAGCAGCAGATCTACCAGGTCGGTCACCGGATGCGGCTGGGACATGGCGGATTCGAGCTGGCGGGCAATTTCACGTATGCGCTGACCCGGCCCGACATCGGCGTCGAGGTGCGGGCGAGCACGCGCTACTACAACCTTGAGGCGCGCTATCCGTTCGTCCGGCGGCAGGCGCTGAGCCTGTCCGGCACGCTGGGGCTGGACGTGGTCGACCAGGACGTGCGCCTTGTGGCTGTCGGCCCGCTCAGCCGGGACCGGCTGCGCATCGTGTATGCCCGGCTCGATCTCGACGCGATGGACCTCGACGGCAAGGGGCCGGGTGGTTCGGTGCTGTGGCGATTGAGCGGCAATGCCGAACTGCGGCAGGGGGTGTCGATCCTCGGTGGCAGCCCGAACTGCCGGGCAACGCCGGCGGCCTGCGCCGTCATCGTGACGCCGAGCATCAGCCAGGGCAACCCGATGGCGACGGTGTTCCGCGCCGGCGCCGAGTTCGACGTGCGGCCGCTCAGGTGGCTGTCGCTGGCGTTCACGCCGAAGATGCAGCTCTCCTCGGGACCGCTGCTCGCCTTCGAGCAGTACCAGCTCGGCAACTATACGCTTGGGCGGGGGTTCAATCCGGGAACGCTCGCCGGTGACGACGGTGCCGGGTTCGGTGTCGAACTGCGCGGGCCGGTCATGCAGCCGAGCAGCCGCGCGAAGCTGACGGTGCAGCCTTACGTGTTTTCCGACAATGGCTGGGCCTGGCAGCGGCTGGCGCCGAACGGCCAGCCGCAGGAACTGCATTCTCTGGGCGGCGGCGCGCGGCTGAACCTGGCCGATCGCGGCCGGCTCGACATGGTTCTGGCGGTGCCGGTGAACCGCGTCGCCGGCGAGGCCGACGTGCGCGGCCCGCTGTTCCTGATGACCTTGACCGCCAACCTCACGCCGGGGAGCAACCGCTGATGACCAGGCTCGGCCTAACCCGCACCGCCCGCGTTTCGCACGGCGCGATGGCGGCGATGCTGCTGGCCACCCTGGCCGCGCAGCCGGCGAGGGCACAGGGCTTTGCCGGCACGGGGACGGTGACGTTCGGCAGCGCGACGATCGCGCCTTCGGGCGCCCACGGCCAGACCGTGACGATCTCCAATGCCAGCCCGGTCACCACGATCAACTGGGCGCCGACCGACACCGCCGTCAGCGCGGCGCCGGTCGATTTCCTGCCGGCGACGGAAACGGTGTCGTTCCAGGGCCAGCCCTCGGCGAACCAACCCTATACCGTGCTCAACCGCATCCTGCCGGCCGATCCCACCCGCACGGTCGCGTTCAACGGTGCGGTCACCAGCGGGGCCGACGTGCGCGTGTGGTTCTACAGCCCGGGCGGGCTGCTGGTCGGCTCTACCGGGACCTTCAACGTCGGCGGCCTGGTGCTGACCACGGCCGATCCGGTGGCCGACGTCAGCGGCAACTTCATGTCGACGTTCGACCGCTTCTCGCTCGCCGCCGCGCCCGGCGCAACCGGCGGCGTGACGATCGCGCCGGGGGCGCAGATCAGGGTCGACAACTCCGGCACCGGTTTTCCGCTGAACGGTGCCTACATGGTCGCGTTCGGGCAGAAGATTGACCAGGGCGGGGCGCTCAACGTGCTCGGCAAGACCGCGCTGGTCGCCGCCGAAAGCGCCGACTTCGCCATCGACACGACCGGGTTGTTCTCGATCTCGGTCACTGCGGGAACGACCGTCGTCAGCAACACCTTTATCCACACCGGCACGACCGGCGGCAGCGATTCCGCCGCCAACAGCGATACCCTGGCGCGGCGGGTCTACATGGTCGCGGTGCCGAAGAACAACGCGATCACCATGGCGATCTCGTCTGGCGGGTCGATCGGCTTCGACATCGCCGGAGCGGCGGCGCAGGACGGCAATGCGGTGGTGCTTTCGGCCGGGTCGAACGTCAACGACACCGGCACCGGCGCGGGCAACCCGATCGTCTCCGGCCCGGCCGGAAGCGGCGCGGCGAGCCTCACCGTGGATGGCGTCCTGTTCACCTCGCGCACGTATGCCGCCTCGACCGGCAGCCTTGCGGTCGGCGATGGCGCCGGCGCGGTGGCGTTCAGGGCGGACGCCCTGCTCAGGGCGCCGAGCGCCAGCCTGACCAGTACCGGCGCCGGAATCGTCGTGGATGGCGACCTCAGGCTGGATGCCAGCGCCTCCGGCCCCGGCACTTCGGCTGGCAGCGTCACGCTCGTGGCCAATGGCGGATCGGTTTCGGTCGGTGGCGGTGCCGGCGCCCTCGGCGTCGGCGGCGATCTCCAGGTGCTGGCCGATGACGATTTCGGAGCACAGGGCGGCAATGCCGGGATCACCGTTGGCGGTGGCGCGCTGACGGTTGCTGGCGGCGCCACGATCAGCGCGCGCGGAACCTGGAACGGCTCCGGCGCGATCAATGGCGGCGGCGTGGAGACCCGGGGCGGAATCGCCGGGCTGACCGTGAATTCCGGCGGGCAGGCGATCATTGGCGGCGCATTGCAGGTCAATGCCGGCGCCAATGCCACCAATGCCGGGGCCGTCTACGATCCGGCCGCAGGCCTGCCGAACGCCGGGATCGACGCGACGGCGGGCAGCGCATCGCTGACCGTATCGGGCACCGGCGCGGCAGCGACTGCTTCGGGCTTCACCATCCGTGCCGATGCAACCGGCGGCACGGACAACAACCTCACCACCGCCGGCAGCGCCAATGGCGGCCAGGCGAGCGCGCTCGCCAGCGGCGGCGGCACCATCAGCACGACCAGCACCAGCGGCAGCGTGTTCACCTCCGCCCAGGCCACTGGCGGGGCCGATGCCGCAGCCGACACGCTCGTCGGCGGCAACGCGTTCGGCGGAACTGCCCGGGTCGCCGCCGATGCCGGGTCGATCGTGACGTTCAGCGCCGACGGTGTGTCTGCCATCGCGTCCGCGTTCGGCGGCAATGGCGGCGGCGGCGCGGGCAATGGGGGCGCCGCGCGCGCCGGCATCGCCGCCATCGAGGCCCGCAACGGCGGGGTGATCCTGTCGAACATCAGCGGTTCGGCCGCCCCGGTCGATAGCGGGCCAAGTGCCATCGCCGATGCCGTGGGCGGCACGGCGGTCGGCAGTGGCGCGGGGGGCGATGCCACCGGCGGCATTGCCGCGTTCACGGCAAACGGCAGCACGATCGCATTCGACCGGGGCAACGACGTTACCGTCCGCGCGACCGCGAGCGGCGGCGGCGGTGCCAACTTCGGCGGCGGGCGGGCGGTCGGCGGGACGGCGGAAATCACCGCCAGCGGCGGTCTGCTGACCGTCGGCAATGCCCTGGTGGCCATGGCCACCGATGCCGCCGGCGGGACCGATTCGGGTTCGGGCAATGGCGGCGAGGCAATCGCCGGGACGGTGCGGGTGCAGGCGAGCAAGGGTGCCGTCATCGCTTTCTCCGGTGCCAATTCATCCGCCGGCAGCGGCACCTATTCCGCCTCGGCGGTCGGCGGCAACGCCATCGTTTCGGGCACGGGTGGCAACGCCACCGGCGGCAACGTGCTGGTTTCCAACCTGCCGGACGGCGGCGGGCTCGGCATCGACCAGAACAATTTCGGCCTGCGCATCGACACCAGCGCCACCAGCGGCAGCGGCAGCAGCGGGTCCGGGACGATCGACAGCGCCGGCGGTGCCCTGGTCGCCGTTTCCACCGACATCGCCATCCGTGTCCCGATCACCCTGGTCGGCAACACCTCGCTGACCCTGCGCTCGGCCGGCAGCATCGACATTTCGGGCGGCGGCCAGGTCGTCGGTTTCGGCGATGGCGCCCATCTCGCCCTGCACGCCGACCTCAATGGCACCGGCACCGGCACGGTGACGCTCGGCAACGGCGCGCTGGTCCTGCCGGGCAGCGGATCGACCATCGACATCTACTACAACCCGGCCAGCTTCGGCACGCCGAACGATTACAGCCCTGGCGTGAACGGCGGGTTGCTGACCGCCTACCAGCTGGTCAACAACATCAACCAGCTGCAGCTGGTCGGCAATTTCCTGGACCAGAACTTCGCGCTGGGCCGCGACATCGATGCCGCCCAGACCCAGGGCTGGAACGGCGGCGCCGGTTTCGTGCCGATCGGCAGCGACGACCTGACCAGTCCTTTCACCGGCAATTTCGACGGGCTGGGCCATGTCGTCTCGCGGCTCTTCATCAACCGGCCGGCGGCACGGAACACCGGCCTGTTCGCCACGGTCGGCAACGGCGCGGGCGCGGCGATCTCGATCCGCAACATCGGACTGATCGATGCCGACGTCACCGGCGGCGGATCGACGATCTCCTCCACCGGCGGCCTGATCGGCTATGTCCTGCCGGGCAGCAACCAGGTGCTGGTGGACAATGCCTTCGTCACCGGCAAGGTCAGCGCCGGATGGGATGCCGGCGGCCTGCTCGGCGAGAGCGACAACCCGAATTTCATCCTGTCCAATTCGCACAGCGATGCCGCCGTCACGGTCAATGGCGGCAGCTTCGCCGGCGGGCTGGTCGGCTACCTCCTGGGGGGGAACGTCATCCAGTCGTGGGCGACGGGCCCGGTGTCGATGCTGGGCGATGGGGGCCGCAACCTCGGCGGCCTGATCGGCGATACCGAGGCGGGCACGACGGTGACCCGCAGCTATGCCACCGGCGCGGTGCTGGGCGGCACCAACGTGCGGCGGGCCGGCGGGCTGATCGGCTACAACCTGGCATCGGTCTCCCAATCCTACGCCACCGGCTCGGTCACTGTCGGCGCTGGCGGCACCCGCGTCGGCGGGCTGATCGGCCTGAACGATGTCGGCTCCGGTCCGCTCGCCGCAAGCTACGCCAGCGGGCTGGTCACCGCGCCGGGCAGCCCCTCGGTGGGTGGCCTCGTCGGCGAGAACAACGCCAGCATCCTCGGCGGCTACTGGGACACGTTTTCGACCGGGCAGGCCAGCGCGTTCGGCGTCAATGCCGCGGTGAGCCCTATCGTCTTCGCGGTCACCAGCGATCCGGCGCAGGCGGCGGCGGGCAACTATGCGTTCAACCCGGCGGCCTACAGCCTGCTGACCGCCGGCGGAAGCTGGCAGTTCTTCCAGCGGACGATCGGCGGCAGCCGGCCGATCGGCAGCTGGGAGCTGCCACGCGCGCGTTTTGGCGAGGCGTTGATCGGCAGCGCGCACCAGGTCGAGCTGATCGACTTCGCCCCGGCCACTTCCTATTCGCTGCAGCATGACATCGCCATGGGCGGTACGACCGACCTTGCCGATGTCTGGGGCGGGTTCGGCTTCATGCCGATCGGCTATGGCGGCACCACGTTCAGCGGCACCCTGGCCGGCAACGGCCGGGTGCTCTCGGCGCTGACGGTGACCAACAACGGCGAAACGCTGAACGGCGGCCTGTTCGCCACCAACCGGGGCACGATCCAGGACCTCGGGCTGGCCGGCGCCAGCATCAACGGGGAATTCGGCGCAGCGGGCGCCATCGCCGGGGTGAACTTCGGGACGATCGTCGACAGCTTCGCCACCGGCGCGGTCCAGGGCACTGGCGGGATTGCCGGCGGGCTCGCGGGGGCGAACGACGGCACCATCCGCCAGTCCTATGCCGATGTCGCCGTGCAGCGGGGGAGCACCGGCACGGTTGGCGGGCTGGTCGGGATCAATGCCACGCTGGGGACGATCGACCAGAGTTATGCGCGCGGGACCGTGACCGGCGATACAGCGGCCGGGCTGGCCGGCAGCAACAGCGGTACGGTCACCGCGTCCTACTGGGACAGCGAGCGGAGCGGCCAGGCGCTGGGCTGCGGCGGGCAGCCCTGCGCCGGTGCCGGCGGGCTGACCACGGCACAGACCCTGCAGGCAGCGAGCTTCTCCGCCTTCGCCGCAGACATCGATACCATCGGCGGCCAGGCCCTGCCCTGGAGGATCTACCAGGGCCAGACGACGCCGCTGCTCAAGCGGTTCCTCTCGCCGGTGGTGATCCGGGCCAACGATGCGACCCTCGTATACAACGCGCAGGTGCCGACGGTCGGCTACACCAGCTACGGCGCGCAGCCGGGGCACGTCGGCGGCACGGCCACGTTCACCGGCATCGATGCCAATGCCGGCAGCCATTCGGTGTTCTATGGTGGCGGGCTGTTCTCTGACCAGACCGGGCACGACATCATCTCCGCGACGACGCCGGGCACGATCGTGATCAACCCTGCCCCGCTGGCGCTGAATGCGACCATCGACAGCCGGACCTACAACGCGACGGCCGGATCGGCTCTGTCGGTCGGCGTGGTCGGCCTTCAGGGCAGCGACTTCGTCAGCAGCCTGAGCCAGTCGTTCGACAGTGCCAATGTCGGCAGCCGCACGCTTTCAGTCAACGCCGGCTATGTGATCAACGACGGCAACGGCGGCAACAACTACACCGTCACCACCCAGACCGCCGGCGGTTCGATCAGCGCGGCGCCGCTGACGCTGAGCGCGGGGACGGACAGCCGGGTCTACAACGCGACGACCGGATCGAGCATCTCGGTCGGCGTCGCCGGGCTGCAGGGCAGCGACACCGTCACCGGCCTCGGCCAGTCGTTCGACAGCGCCAATACCGGCAGCCGCACGCTGAGCGTGAACAACGGCTTCACCATCAACGATGGCAATGGCGGCGCGAATTATGCCGTCACCCGCCAGAGCGCCGCCGGTTCCATCACGCCTGCGCCGCTGACGCTGAGTGCCGGGGCCGACAGCCGGGTCTATGACGCGACGACCGGATCGGGCATTTCGGTCGGCACCGCCGGGCTGCAGGGCAGCGACACCGTCACCGGCCTCGGCCAGTCGTTCGACAGCGCCAATGCCGGCAATCGCACGCTGGCGGTGAACAACGGCTTCACGATCAACGACGGCAATGGCGGCGCCAACTACAGCGTGACCCGCCAGACCGCCGCCGGTTCGATCACCCCCGCCACGCTGACGCTGGGCGCGGTGACGGACAGCCGGGCATACAACGCGACGACCGGATCGAACCTGCCCGTCACCGTCAGCGGCCTCAGGGGCAATGACAGCGTGACCACCTTCGGCCAGTCGTTCGACAGCGCTAACGTCGGCAGCCGCACGCTGCTGGTCAATGGCGGCTTCCAGATTGTCGACGGCAATGGCGGCGCCAACTATACGGTGACCACCCTGTCCGCCACCGGGGCGATCACCGCCGCGCCGCTGGTCCTGAGTGCTGCGAGCGACAGCCGGGTCTACGACGCGACGACCGTTTCGAACGTCGCCGTCGGCGTGACCGGGCTTCAGGGCAACGACACGATCGTCAACCTGAGCCAGGCATTCGACAGTGCCAATGCCGGCAGCCGCACGCTCGCCGTCGGCAACGGCTTCACGATCAACGACGGCAATGGCGGGGCGAACTACAGCGTGACCCGCCAGGCCGCCGCCGGTTCGATCAGCCCGGCGCCTCTGCTGCTGAGCGCGGTCAGCCAGAGCCGGACTTACGACACCACCAGCGCCTCCAGCCTGTCGGTCGCGGTCAGCGGGCTCAGGGGCGCCGACAGCGTGAGCAACCTGAGCCAGGCATTCGACAGCGCCAATGCCGGCAGTCGGACGCTGACGGTCAATGGCGGCTTCGCGGTCAACGACGGCAATGGCGGCGCCAACTATGCGGTGACGCGGCAGGCGGCGGGCGGGCTCATCACCCCGGCGCCGGTCAGCGTGACCTACACGGCAAATCCGGCCAGCGGAATCTATGGCGATGCGCCCCCGGCGCTGACCGGGACGGTCGCGGCCAGCGGCCTGCTGGGCAACGACACGCTCTCCGGCGTGACCAGTGGCAGCGCCGCGTTCGCCACTGCCGCCACCGCCGCCAGCGGGGTGGGCAGCCATGCCGTGACCGGGAGCGGGCTGGTGGCGAATTCCGGCAATTACCAGTTCAGCTTCCTGCAGGCGCCCGGCAATGCCGTGGCCTTCACCATCGTCCCCCGTCCGATCACCGTCACCGCCGATCCGCAGGCCCGCGACCAGGGCAACGCCAATCCGGTGCTGACTTTCGCGGTCGTCGGTCCGGCGCAGGACCAGGGGGGCAACTTGCCGGGGCTGGTCAATGGCGACCAGCTGACCGGCGCGCTGGCGACCGAGGCGACCGTGGCATCGCCGGCCGGCAGCTATGCGATCACGCGGGGGACGCTGGCGGCTTCGGCCAACTACCAGGTCAGCTATGTCGGCAACCTGCTGGTGGTCAACCAGGGCAACGGGCCGATCCTGCAGGCCGGCGGCACGGTGCTCGGCAACCTGCCGTCGCAATCGGCCGGCGGCGGCAACGAGGACGGCGGGCGCGATCCCAACGATCCCGGCCTGACTGAAGAGGAGAAGCGGGAGCTGGCGGCGGTGACCAACGGGCTGGCGCCGCCCACCATCACCCAGTCGCTGATCAACGACCAGACGATCAACCGCCCGGCGCCGGTCAACACGCCGGTGACGAGCAACGGGAACCCCAGCCAGTGGACATCGCCCCAGCCTTCGGGAGCATCGCAGTGATCCGCCGCGCCCTGCCGATCGTCGGCCTGCCAATCGCCTGTCTGGTTTCCGCCGTCCTTGGTATCGCGCCGGGCCTGGCGAAGCCGGCGGTGCCTTCGCTGGCGGACAGCTTCCGCATCGGTTCGACCGGGGTGGTCTGCACCGCCGAGCGGCGGAGCGAGGACGCGGCCTATCGCTCGATCTTCGACCGGGCTTACGATGTCGTCTGCCGCGATGCGGCGGCGCCGGTCGGGCGGCTTTACGTGCTGGCCGGGGCGGACCGGCTGGACCCGGCCGCGCTGGCCGCGCTGGCGGGGACCGCGAGCACCTGCGCCCCCGCGCTGGTCGCGCGCAAGGTGCACGGCCTGCCGCTCCGGCGGCTCGATTGCCGCGACGGGGCGAATGGGCTGGCGCGCACGGTCTATGTGCTGGGCCGGGGTGGCCGGACGTATGCCGCGAGCGGCTATGACGCCTATGACTCGGCGCTGGTGCTGGGGCTGGCCTCGCTGGTCGGCGATGCGCCAGTGACCGGCGCGATCGACGTTGCGGTGACCGGGGCGGACGATCCCGCCGCCCTAGCGCGGGTCCAGGCGGCGAGCCTCGACCCGCAGCAGGCGCTGGCCGCCGGCTACGCGCGAGCGAACGAGGGCAATCACGCCGATGCCACGGAATATTTCGACCGGCTGGTGCTACGGGCGCGGGCCGGCGAGCGCGGCGCGGTGCGACCGGCGGAATACCTCGCCAACCTGGCGATCGAGCAATCGGTGCTGGGCAACGCCGCAGAGGCCGAGCGCCTGTTCGCCGAGGCGACGCGGGCGAGCGCCGGGGGCGACCCGATGTTCCCCCGGCTCTACCGCAACCTGACCGCGATGCACCGGCTCAACCTCGGCGATGCCGCCGGGGCGCGGACCGTGCTGGAAGCGCCGCTCGCCAGTGTCGGCGCGGACATGGCCTATCGGCCGGAGCGGGTGGCGGCGGGCTTTATCGACCTGCCGATCTCGCAGAATTTCGCCGCGGACGAATCCTCGCGGCGGCAGGTCTGGGGCGGCGCGCTGCCCTTGTCCGACACCGAACGGGCGACTCTGCTCGATGCCCAGGCGGCATTCATCCACGGCCAGGCCCTGCTCCAGACCGGCGACCGGGCCGGGGCGCGGCGCGATTTCGAGCTGGCGCAGGCGCGGTTTGCCGGCGTGCGCGGCGGCCAGGTCGCATCCATGGCGTGGCTGCCGGCGGATGTCGCGCTGGGGCTGGCGGGGATCGCCGAGGCCGAGGGCAACAGCGGCGCGGCGGAAGCGCAGATGCGGCGGGCGGCGAGCCTGATCGCCGATTATGCGCCCGGTTCGGCCGCCTCGCTGGCGGTGCGCGGGCGGCTGGCGGCGACGCTGGCGCGCAACGGCAACACGGAAGGGGCGCTGCAGCTCTACCGCACCCTGGTGGCCGAAGCGCCGGCCGTGCCGGGCGGCAGCACGGCGCTGCGCGGGCAGATCGGGCCATATCTCGGCGTGCTCGCGGCGCAGGACAAGACGGCGGATTCGGCCCGGGATTTCCTGCTGGCGGCGCAGACGCTGGTGCGGCCCGGCGTCGCCCAGACCCAGGCGGTGCTGGCGCGCGAGCTTTCCGAAGGGACCGGCGAGGCGGCGGACCTGTTCCGCCAGTCGCTCAACCACGGGCGCGAAATCATCGCGCTCGACCAGCGTATCGCCGGTTTCGCGGCCGGCGAGAACACGACCCAGGCCGAACTGGATGCGCTGGCGGCAAGCCGGGCGCGGCGGCAGCTGCTGGCGAACGAGCAGACGGCGATCCAGGCGCGGCTGGCGGCATTCCCGCGCTACCGGGCGGTAAGCACGACGACGGCCACGCTCGCCGACCTGACCGGCGCGCTGAAGCCGGGCGAGGCCTACTACAAGCTGGTGATCGCCGGCGATGCGGCCTACGCCGCTTGGGTCCGGCCCGAGGGCTCGCGGGTGTTCCGCATCGACGCGAGCGCCGGCGAGCTGGAAAAGCTGGTCGATACCGTGCGGGACAGCATCGTCGTCACCGAGGGCAACCAGACGGTGACCAATCCGTTCGACCTTGCCGCTTCGTGGACGCTCTACCGGACCCTGTTCGGGCCGGTGCAGGGCGAGGTCGGGCAGGTGAGCCACATCGTCTTCGAGCCGGACGGGCCGCTGCTCAAACTGCCGGCGGGCGTGCTGGTGACCGATGGCGCGGCGGTCGCAGCCTATGCCGCGCGGCAGCAGCGGGCCAATGGCGACGCGTTCGATTTTCGCGGGGTCGCCTGGCTGGCGCGGGACCATGTCGTGACCACGGCGGTCTCGGTCCGCTCGTTCCTCGACGTGCGGGCGATCAAGGCCTCGACCGCGCCAAAGCGCTACCTCGGGCTGGGCGAGAACACGGTGCCGGCGAAATCCGCCTATGCCCCGCCGAAAGGCTCGCGCGATCCCTGCGACTGGCCGCTGGCGACGTGGAAGCGGCCGGTGAGCAGCGCCGAATTGACACTGGCGGCCGGGCTGATGGGCGGGAGCGGCAATGCCGTGATCACCGGCGACGGGTTCAATGACACCGCGCTTCAGGCCCGCACCGACCTCGCCGACTACCGGGTCGTCCAGTTCGCCACCCATGGCCTGGTGACCGCGCCGAGGCCCGGCTGCCCGGCCCGCCCGGCGCTGGTCACCTCGTTCGGCCCGGGGCCGTCCGACGGGCTGCTGAGCTTCAAGGAAATTTTCGCGCTGCGGCTCAATGCCGACACGGTGGTCCTGTCCGCCTGCGACACCGCCGGGGCGGCGACGATCGAGGCGACGCGCGATGCCGGCGTTGCCACCGGCGGCAACTTCGCGCTGGATGGGCTGGTCCGCGCGTTCGTCGGCGCCGGCGCGCGTTCGGTGATCGCCAGCCACTGGCCGGTGCCTGATGACTTCGACGCGACCAACCGGCTGATGTCCGGCATGTTCCGCAGCGCCTCCACCATGCCGGTGGGCGAGGCCTTGCGCACAGCGCAGGTGCGGCTGATGGACGATCCGCTGACCTCCCACCCCTATTACTGGGGCGCGTTCGCCGTAGTCGGCGATGCGACCAAGCCGCTGACCGGGGGATGAGCGCGACCGCTCCGGCCGCGGGGGCTGCCGGGTCGACCAGGATCGGCAAGCTCGTCCGCCAGCTCGGCTGGTGGCAGGTGGTGGTGAGCCTGCTGGCGATGGGGCTGGCGGTGGCGATGGGGCGCTACACCTGGTCGCTGCCGCTGTTCCTCGATGCCGAGCACGCGATGTTCGATGCCCGGGTCATCGTCTCGGCGCCGCTCGTGCGGCAGGACCCGCGCATCCTGATCGTTCCCTATACCGACGAGACGCTGATCGCCACCGGCAAGCGTTCCCCGCTCGATCGCGGCGTGCTGGCGCGGGCGCTGGCGCGGCTCGACAGGATGGGGGCCAAGGCCATCGGCATCGACATCCTGATCGACCAGACGCAGGCCGAGGATGCGCAACTGATCCGCGCGTTCAGGGCGATGAAGACGCCGACGGCGCTGGCCTATGCCTCGGCCGCGGTGGCGAGCGACAAGATCCTCTATCGCCAGCAGGAATTCCTCGACCGGTTCCAGCAGGCCATCGCCGGGCCGAACGTGCGGGCGGCGAGCATCATGGTGCAGACCGATTCCGACAATGTCATGCGGCGCTGGCCGGAAATCATGCCGGGCACGCCGCCGCGCCTGGTCAACGCGCTGGTGCCGGAGGCGAAGGCCTTCGCCGGGTTCAGCGGATCGCTGCTGTTCCGCCGGCCGGCGCTGAAGGACGAGCCGATCTTCTCGACCGTGCCGATCGACACTTTTGCCGACGATGCCGTGTTCGCCGTGCCCGGGGCGGCCGACGTCCTCGCCCAGCAGGTGCGCGGGCGCTATGTGCTGATCGGCGGCAACATCCAGGACATCGACATTTTCGAGACGCCGCTGAGCCGGGCGACGGCAGCGGGCGAATCGCCGACGACCTGGGGGATGAACCTGTTCGCCGTGCAGCTGGCGCAGATGCTCGACGGGCGGCTGCCGCATCCCCTGCCCGGCTGGCAGCTCTGGATCATCGCCGTGCTGGCGGCGCTCTGCGGCGGGCTGACCGCGGTGCTGAATCGCCGGCCGGTGGTGAGCGCGGCGGCGATCGTCATCCAGGTGGCATTGCTCGGGGCGGTGCCGTTCATCCTCGCGCTGCGGGGGGTGGAGACATACGGCCTACCGGCGTTCGGCTGGCTGATCGACTGGGCCGGGGGCTACGTGACGATCAATGCCGCCGCCCGTGCGCTGAGCGCCGAGCAGCGCCGCTTCGCCCAGGGCGCGCTGGGCAAGTACCTGCCGGCAGACGTCGCCCGGCAGATCATGCAGGACCCGGATTCGCTGCGGCTGACCGGCGAGAAGCGGGAAATCTTCGTGATCTTTTCCGATCTCGAAGGCTTCACCTCGCTCTCCCACGCGGTGGCGCCGGAAATGGTGGCGACCCTGCTCAACCGCTATCTCGACCTGCTCTCCAATGTCGTGCTGGAGCACGGCGGGACGATCGACAAGTTCGTCGGCGATGCCGTGGTGGCGTTCTGGGGCGCGCCGCTCGCAAGGCCGGACGACGGCGCGCGCTGCCTCGCCGCCGCCATTGCCATGCACGCGGCAGGCGAGCGGTTTCGCCGCGAGGCGCCGGACGGCGTGCCGCCGATCGGGCGGACCCGGGTGGGGGTGCACTGGGGCGAGGCGATCGTCGGCAATTTCGGCGGCGAGGGGCGCATCCAGTACACCGCGCTGGGCGACACGATGAACACGGCGGCGCGACTCGAATCGGCCAACAAGAAGATCGGCACCAGCGTGCTGGTCAGCGGACCGGCGCGGGCGCGCTCCGGCTCGGCGCGGTTCCGCTACCTCGGCAATGTCGTGCTGCGGGGGCGGGCCGAGGCCATCGATATCCACGAACCGGTGCCGGGCATGACGGAATCCGATGCGGCGGCATTTGACGCGCTCGCCTCGCGCGCCTTAGATGGCGAGGCGGGCGCGCGTGACGAGCTTGCCCGGGCCGCCGCAGCGGCGCCGGAGGATCGCGCACTGGCGAAATTTGTCGAGCGGCTGGCCAGCCAGGGGGAGTCCGATCACTATGTCCTCGATTGAGCGAATGGGGCGCAAGGTCCTGGCCGCCGGAGTGCTGGCGCTTGCCAGTCATGCGAGCGCCGAGGCAGCGACCATCGTCGTGCGTTCGAACGGGCCATCGGCCGCCAGCTATCCGCCGGGCAAGCCGCTGACCGCCGGGCAGATCACGCTGAAGGCCGGCGATTCGGTCACCGTGCTCGACGCCAAGGGCACCCGCGTGCTCAAGGGGCCGGGCAATGTCGCGGTTTCCGGCAGCGGGGCGGCCACGGTCAACGGCATCGCCGCGCTGATCGCCGACACCGGCGTGCGCCAGACCCGGACCGGGGCGACGCGCGGCAATGGCGACGGCAAGCCGCACCCGACCAACGTGTGGATGGTCGATGCCTCGCATGGCGGGCCGTTCTGCGTTGCCAACCCCGAGCGGCTTTCGGTCTGGCGACCGGACAATGCCAAGGCGGGCAAATTGGCGATCACCCGGGTGAGCGACGGCAAGACCGCGACGCTGAATTTCCTCGCCGGTGAATCGATACGCGCCTGGCCGGCGGAGATCCTGCCGGTGGGCAACGGGGCGAAGTTCCGGCTCGACCTGGGCACGGAGAAGGTGGCGCCGACGCTGGTCGCCCGGGTACTGCCGGCGGCGCCGGCGAGCCTCGACGAGGTGGCCTCGACCCTGGTCGAAAAGGGTTGTGACGGGCAGATCGACCTGCTCGTCGACCTCACTGCCGCCGAGGACGAATGATCGCGCGGCGGCTGCTCTGGCTGATGGCCGGCTGCGCATTTGCGACGCCGGCGCTGGCGGACGTCCTGGTGATCGACCGGGGCGAGGCGAGCTGGGTGGCTGGCGGTCCGGCGGTGCGGGCGGCCCCGTCGCCGGCGGCGCCTGCCTATCTCTCGCCGGTGGCGGCCGATGCCGGCCCGGAGCGCTGGCGGGCGCGGGTCGGCGAACTGGCCGCGCGCTATGACCTGAGCCCGGCGCTGCTGGAGGCGGTGGTCTGGCAGGAAAGCCGCTGGAACCCGGCGGCACGTTCACGCGCCGGCGCACAGGGGCTGGCCCAGCTGATGCCGGCGACGGCGCGGCAGATGGGGGTCGATGCCGGCGATCCGCTGGCCAATCTCGAAGGCGGCGCGCGCTACCTGCGGCTGCAGCTTAACGCGTTCGGCGGCGATCTCGAAAAGGCGCTCGCCGCCTACAACGCCGGCCCGCTGCGGGTGGCGCGGGCGGGTGGTGTCCCGGCGATCGCCGAGACCCGCGCCTATGTCGCCGCGATCATGGGCAGGCTTGCCGGGGTCACTGCGCGATGAGGGTGGACCCGCAAGGCTCCGGCCCGATCGTCGCCGCGCTGATGTGGCTCCAGGGAACGCTACTGGGCAATGTTGCCACGGCGGTCGCGGTGATGGCGGTGGCGGCGGTGGGCTTCATGATGCTGACCGGGCGGCTCAACTGGCGCTTCGGCGCGACCGTCATCATCGGCGTGTTCATCCTGTTTGGCGCCGCCTCGATCGTTTCCGGCATCCAGGCAGTGGCGAGGTGACCCGTCCGCCCGGACAGGCGCCGCTGAGCGGGACGCGATCACTGGCAGGATGACCGAGGCTATGGAGCAGGCCGACCCCGCACCCCGGCGTCAATTCGCCGCGCAGGCCGTGAATGCCGCGCGGACGGTGACCGGCACCAACCTGACGATGAGCCAGATGGCCGACCAGAAGGCCAGCATCCTGATGGGTGCGACCTTTCTCGTCTTCACCATCACGGTCGGCCAGGTGGGCCGTGGCCATGCGCCGCCGGCGCTGCTGGTGCTGGGCGGGTTCGCCTTCGTTTCGGCCTGCTTTGCCGTCTCCGTGGTCATGCCGTCGATTTCCGGGCGACGGGCTCCGGGGCGGCCCAATCCGATGTTCTTCGGATCGATCTGCCAATACGAACTCGATGACTACGTCGAGCACATGCTCGACAACCTGGCGAGCGACGAGGCGATGTATCGCATGATGTTCGTCGATGTCTGGCAGAACGCGCAAGTGCTCGCGCGCAAGAAGTACCGCCTGCTCGGCTGGGCCTATCGCAGCTTCCTCGCCGGGCTGGTGATTTCCGCCGGAGTGGCGCTGGCCGGACTTATCTGATCCCGAGCAGGCCGGCCTGGCGGCGCAGTTCCTCGGCTTCTGCGGGGTTGGCGGCAACCGCATCGCGCAGCGCGGCCGCTGCCTTGTCCGGCTCGCCGAGCGTCATCCGGCTGCGCATCAGCATGACCCAGCCGTCGAGGTTGGCGGGGTTGGCCTTGAGCCGCTGCTCGAGCCGGGCGACCATGCCGCGCGCCATGTCCTGCTGCTGGCTCGGCGGAATGGCGCTGGCGGCCTGCAACTGGTCGGCGCTGGGGCCGGGCAGGCTGGCGGGTTGCGCGGGGGCCGGCTGGCGCACGGCGGCGAGCCTGGCGCGGACATCGATATGGTTGATCGTACCGACCTGCTGGATCGTGCGCTTGAGGTCGCTTTCCCAGCTGGCGCCGGGCGGGGTGTCGGCAAGCAGGGCCAGCCAGTCCTGGATGGCGCCGGCATGGTCGCCCCGCAGGTCGCGGGCGACGGCGAGGAAATAGCGGGCGCGCGGATCTTTCGCGTCGAGCGCGGTGGCACGCTGGAAGGCGGCGAGCGCGGCGGGCGGCATCGGTTCGCGCGGGCTGGCCATGACCCGGGCTTCGCCGAGTGCCGACCAGGCGGATGCATCCTGCGGCGCCAGCGAGGCGGCCTTTTCGTAGGCCGTGACCGCCTCGGCATAGGCCTGCGCGGCGTAGCGCGCCTCGCCGAGCGACTTCCAGGCGGCCGGGTCCTCGGGATGGGCGCTGGCAAGGGCTTCCGGCCCACCGGCAGTCGGCGGGGGCGGCGCAGCGGCCGCCGCCCCGGGCGAATGCCAGGCCCGCCAGCCGAGCACGCCGGCGAGGAGGGCGGCGGCGGCCAGCAGCAGCGACAGATCGCGCCAGCGTATGGAGGCAGTTGTGCTGTTCACGGTTGCGGTTCCGTTCCGGTGCTGACAATGATGCGGCGGGGCGCCTCCTGCCACGAAGCGGCAGACCAGGTCCATGGGGGGATTCGTTGGCTGAGGCATTTCGCATCGCGATCGTCGGATCCGGCCCGGCCGGGCTGAGCGCGGCGGCGCGGGCGGCCCAGCTCGGGCTGAGCCATGTTCTGCTGGAGAAGACCGACCACCTCTCGGACACGATCTTCAAGTACCAGAAGGGCAAGCACGTGATGGCGACGCCATCGAACCTCGTGCTCCGCTCCGATCTCGATTTCGACGCCGGCAAGCGCGAGACGGTGCTGGGGACGTGGCAGGGCCAGTCGGGCGGGATCAACGTCCGCCATCACGCCGACGTCACCGCGATCACCGGCGAAAAGGGCGCCTTCGTGCTCAAGCTCAAGGGCGGGGACGAGATCGCGGCCGAGCATGTCGTCCTCGCCATCGGCACCCAGGGCAACCCCAACCTGATGCGCTGCCCCGGCGCCGATGCGCCGCACGTGCAATACCAGCTCGACGATCCGGGCGAGTTCGTCGACGAGCACATCGTCGTCGTCGGCACCGGCGATGCCGGCATCGAGAACGCGCTGGGGCTGGCGGCGGACGCGGCGCAGGGCAATGTCGTCACCATCCTCAATCGTGGCGCCGAGTTCGCCCGCGCCAAGGCGGCCAACGTCAAGCTGCTGAACGAGGCGGCGGCGGCCGGGCGGATCACAATCCGCGCCGAAACGACCCCGGCCGAAGTGCGTCCGGGGGAACTGCTGCTCGACACCCGCGACGGCCAGGAAGTCATCCGCTGCGATCGTATCATCGCCCGCATGGGATCGACCGCGCCGCGCGCCTTCGTCGAGGCCTGCGGCATCCAGTTCGCCAGCGAGGACCGCGAGGCGTTCCCGACGCTTTCGCCCGAGTTCGAGACCACGCGGGCCGGCATCTACGTCATCGGCGCGCTGGCCGGCTATCCGCTGATCAAGCACTGCATGAACCAGGGTTACGATGTCGTCGAGTTCATCAACGGCAATCGTGCGCTGAAGCCGGCGGACGAGCCGATCCTTGCCGACAAGTTCGCCACCCTGCCCGGCAGCCGCAGCGTCGATGAATGGCTGGAGCTGTTCGGCTCCCGCATCGACCTGTTCCGCGAGCTTTCCACCCTGCAACTGCGCGAGATGATGCTGGACAGCGCCGTGGCGGCCTTCGGCAAGGACGAGGTGATCTTCCGCCGCAACGAGCCGGGCTCCTCGCTGTTCTGCATCGCCCAAGGCTCGGTGCTGGTCGAGATCAAGCCGGACGACCCGAGCGTGACCGTGCCGATCGGCTGCGGCTCGATGTTCGGCGAGGTCGGGCTGATCTCCGGCCGCCGGCGCGGCTCGACCATTCGCGCCGGCGAGCCGACCATCGTCGTCGAGATTCCCCGCAACACCGCGCTCAAACTGATGGCGACCGCGCCGGCGGCGGCGCGTGCGGTCAATCGCGTCTCGATCGAGCGGCAATTGCTGCAGATCTTCGGCTCGGGCCTGACGCCGGCGGATATCGCCGAACTGGTGGCCGGCGCCGAAGTGCAGCAGAAGCGCGCCGGCGAGGTGGTGCTGGCCGAAGGCGATCTCGGCAAGGACGTCTACATCATCCGGCGCGGCTCGATGGTGGTCGAGCGGACGATCGGCGGCAAGCCGGTGTTCCTCTCCTACCTCCCCGCCGGCAGCTACGTCGGCGAGATGGCCCTGCTCGACGACGCGCCGCGCAACGCCACCGTGCGCGCGGCGATCCGCTCCGAGGTGATCCGGCTGCCGGGCGATGCCTTCGCCGCGCTGTTCGCCCGCAAGCCGGCGCTGCTCGCCAAGATCCAGGGCGAGATGGGCAAGCGGCGCGAGGTCAACCAGTTCATCGAGAGCCGCAAGGACACGTTCTCTGGCGCGGTCGACATGTATTCGCAGACCGCGCAGTTCCTCGTCGACAACGGCATCGGCGAGGCGACCGACGTGCTGCTGATCGACGAGAAGCTCTGCGTCGGCTGCGACAACTGCGAAAAGGCCTGCGCCGACAGCCATGAGGGCCTTTCGCGGCTGAACCGCGAGGCGGGAACCAGCTTCGCCCACCTGCACGTGCCGACCAGCTGCCGCCACTGCGAGCACCCGCACTGCATGGCCGACTGCCCGCCCAACGCGATCCGCCGCGGGCCGGATGGCGAGGTGTTCATCGACGAGACCTGCATCGGCTGCGGCAACTGCCAGCGCAATTGCCCCTATGGCGTCATCCGCATGGATTCGGTGCCGCCGCCCAAGCCGCCGCTGTGGCAGTGGCTGCTGCTGGGCAAAGGCCCCGGCCCCGGCGAGCCTTACAAGACATGGCGCAAGAAGAATGCTGCGGAGGGCGCCGATGCGCCGAAGAAGGCGATCAAGTGCGACATGTGCTCGGGCATCGACGGTGGCCCGGCCTGCGTCCGCGCCTGCCCGACCGGGGCGGCGATCCGGGTATCGCCCGAGGCGTTCCTCAGCGCCGCGCGCATCGGCGAGGGCGAGTGAATGGCCAGTCGTGCTGAATCCGCCGCGCACGAAAGCTTCCTGCGACATCGCGATTTCCGCTGGCTGAAATTCGGCGGCGCGCTGTCGCTGCTGGCGCTCATCGGCTATCTCGCGCTGCCGGCGGCACCCGGCCCTTATGGCGGCACCTGGTTCGGCTATACGCTCGGCACAGTGGGCGCCGGCCTGATCGTCTGGCTGGCCTGCCTCGGCGTGCGCAAGCGGCGGATGACGCCGGGCAACTGGTCGCTCAAGGCCTGGACCTCGGCCCATGTCTGGCTCGGTCTTTCGCTGATCGTCATCGCCACGCTGCACACCGGCATGCGGCTCGGCTGGAACCTGGCGACGCTCGCCTGGACGCTGATGATCCTGGTCATCGCCTCCGGCACCTATGGCATCATCGCCTATTCGACCCTGCCGGTCGCCATGAGCCGCGAGCGCGACCAGCAGACCCGGCCGGAACTGATCGAGGGCCTGCGGGCGATCGACCGCCAGCTGATCGAGGCGGCGCAACCGCTGGGCACCGCGCAGGCCGAGGCGGTGCTCGCCGCCACCGCGCAAAGCCCGTTCGATGCCTCGCTGCGCGAGCGCCTCGCCGCCGCTCCGCGCCACTGCGCCACCCGCGCCGCGCTCGACACCCTGGCCGGGGTGACCAGTGACGCCGCCGAGCGCGTGCGCGGGCTGTTGTCGCGGCGGCTGGCGCTGCTCGCGCGGATCCGGGCGCAGATGCGGATGCGGGCGCTGCTCGAGGTCTGGCTGCACATTCACGTGCCGATGACGGTGGCGCTGCTGGCGGCGCTCACCGCCCACATCGTCTCCGTGTTCTACTACTGGTGAGCGCGATGAAGTTCCGGCTCAGACAGGTCGAATTCACCGCCGATGGCCGCCGCATCGCGCGCGACCGGGACATTGAGGCGACGGCGCTTGCTGTCGGGCGCTCGGCGGATAACGATATCCATCTCGCCGACCTCGCGGTCGAGCCGGCGCATGCGGTGATCGAGGCGCGCGGCGCCGGCCTGCATGTCCGCGCCGTCGGCACGCGCGGCTTCGCGCTCGACGGGCGCAACCTGCAGGACGCCAATGTCGATCCCGGCACCGGGGGCGAACTGCGCTTCGGCTCGATGACGATCACCGTCTCGCGCGATGGCGATGGCGCAGTCCTGCTGGAGGTGCGCAGCGCGCCCCGCGAAACCGTGGACGCCATGGCGGACAAGGCGGGGTTTTCGCTCGCCGGGGTGCTGCCGGGGATGCGGCGGATCGGGCTGGTGGCGCTCGGGCTGATCCTGGCGGCGTTCCTGGTGCTGCCGGTGGCGAGCCACATGCTGCACAAGCCCGGGCCGAAGTCGCACGTCGCGGGTGATTCCACATGGAACCCGGGGCCGCTCAGCCTCGCCCACCATGCGCTGACCGACAAGTGCGAGGCATGCCATGTGCGCGGGTTCGAATCGGTGCGCAACGAGACCTGCCAGGCCTGCCACAAGGACACGCATGACCATGCAGATGCCCATCGGCTGGCGATGGCGCGCGGAAACCCCGGCGCGGGCAAGGCGATGCTGCGACTGGCCGGCGCCGCATTCGGCCGCGAAGGGCCGGGCGCCTGCACCGATTGCCACGTCGAGCACGAGGGGAACAAGCCGATCAGCCCGGCAGGCCAGCGGTTCTGCGCCGATTGCCATGTCGGGCTGAAGGGGCGGCTGGTCGATACGGCGCTGGGCGATGCCGGCGACTTCGGCACCATCCACCCGGATTTCCGCGTGGCGGTGACGACCAACGCCGACCGGCGGCAGCGCGCGGTGGTGCCGCTGGCCGGCGCACGGGACGACAACGGGCTGACCTTCTCGCACAAGGTCCACCTCGACCCGCTGGGCGGGGTGGCGAAGATGGCAATGACGCTCGGCACCTCTGGCAAGGCGCTCGCCTGTGCCGATTGCCACAGGCCGACCGGCGACGGGCTGCATTTCCAGCCGATCCGCATGGAGCGCGATTGCGAGGCCTGCCACAGCCTGGTCTACGACAAGTCCGGGCCGACGTTCCTCAAGCTGCGGCATGGCGACATCGCCCAGATGCAGGCGGACCTGGCCCGCGCGGGAACGGCCAGCCCCATCGTCACCGGGCGGGCGCGGCCGGGGACGTTCGGCGGCGGGGTAACTCACCCGAACTTCGGCGTGCCCGGGCTGACGGCGGCGGCGATGGCGCCGTCCGGCATCTGCGGCGAATGCCACAAGCCGGAGATGCGCGACGGCAGGCTGGCGGTCCGGCGGGTTGCGATCGAGCACCGCTTCATGCCGAACGCGTGGTTCGACCATTCCGCGCACCGCCAGTCGAAATGCGGCGATTGTCATACGGCGAACACCTCGAACTCGGCCGCCGATGTGCTGATGCCGGCGATCCGGCAGTGCCGCGACTGCCACCTCGGCGAGGATGCGGCCCGGCCGAAGATCGCCTCGTCCTGCGCCATGTGCCACGTCTATCATGCCGGCAAGCTGGCGCCGGCCTCGTTCCGCGAACGCAAGCGCAAGGACAGCGCGCACGCCGAATAGGTGCGCGGAGGGGGTGACATGCTGATCGGCCAACTGACCGACATCCATATCGGCTTCGACCGCCAGTCCCCGCGCGAGGCGAACCTCGTGCGGCTGGATGCCGCCGTGGCGCGCCTGCTCGCCACCGGCAATCGCCCCGATCTCGTGCTGATGACCGGCGACCTGACCGAGCACGGCGATGCCGAGAGCTACGCCCGCCTCGCCGCCGCACTGGCGCCGCTGGAATGCCCCTGCTGGCCGATTCCTGGCAATCACGACCAGCGCGAACCGCTGGTGGCGGCGTTTCCCCACGTCGCCCGCGATGGCGGCTTCCTGCACTACGCCCTGGAGTTCGACGGTTTCCGGGTGATCATGCTCGATACACTGGAGCCGGGCCGCCACGGCGGCGCCTTCTGCGAAAGCCGCGCCTCCTGGCTGTCGGAAAAACTCGCCGAACGCCCCGACACGCCGACGCTGATCGCCATGCACCACCCGCCGTTCCCCGCCGGCATTCCATGGATGGACACCGATCCGGCCGAACCCTGGGTCGCCCGCCTCGCCGCCGCGCTTGCCGGCCACCGCCAGGTCGTCGCGCTGACCAGCGGCCACGTCCACCGCGCCGCCACATCCGCCTGGGCGGGCATTCCGGCGATGATCTGCCCTTCGACCGCACCCGCCGTCGGGCTCGACTTCTCCCCGCTCGACCCCGCCGTGCCGGACGATCGCCCGCTGATCGTCGACGAGCCGATCGGGCTGATGCTCCACCGCTGGACCGGCGCGCGTCTGGTCAGCCACATCGTCGCCAGCGGCGATCCGACGGTCTTCGCCCGCTTTACCCCGCAATTGCAGGGAATGGTGCAGGACATGGTGGCTGAACGGCCCGGGGGCTAAAAGAAAGCGTAGAGGGTCAACTTGGGGATTTACCATCCCCAAACCCCTGTGGCCTTTGCGTTGTGTGCCAAGCCGACGTCGCGCACCTCCGCGAAGCGGGAACATAGCCTGCGGCGCATCAGACCACGCCCGACCGGAAGGCTGTGCTCCAAAAGTCACCGGGGTCCGGGGATGGTAAATCCCCGGCTTCTCCCCTTCTTTTGCCGCCCTACCTCGGCCCCGCCCGCAACAGCGCCCCCGGCGCCTTGCCGCTCATCTCCGCCAGCATCGGCCCGCGCCAGGCGGTCATGTCCACCTCGTCGCTGACCTTGAACGGCACGCCCTTCCGGTTGAGGAACAGCGCCTCCATTTCCGGCCGGGTGAACGGGCGGGAGCCGGTGCGACCGAAGACGGCGATCTGGCCGCCGGTCTCATCGACGGCGCGGTCGCGGTCGAGGCCCTTGGAGACGGCCATGGCGGCGCTCGGGGTCTTTGCCCAGGCGATCAGTTCGGGCCTGGGGGCGGGGGAGAAGCCGTAGAGGTTGGGCTGGCTTTCGGGCGAAGCCAGTTGCAGCACCTTGAGGCCGTTCCGGCCATCGGCGACATAGGCGAAGGGCGAGGCGTTGGTCGTGGCGACGACCACGTCGCGGACATCGTTCATCTGGCCGCCGAAGGTTTCCTTGAGGTGGATGCGCGGGGCGAGCGGCCGGGTCACATCGACGATGACCAGGCCTTCGCTGCCGCCGGCGACATAGGCATACGTGCGGGCGAGGTAGATCCTGTGGGCATCGGCCAGCGGCACGGTGCCCTGGGGCACGGGAACCGGGTTGCGCAGGTTGGTGACGTCGAACAGCTTGAGGCCGTCACGATCCGAAACCCAGAGATAGCGGAACTGGATGGCGCTGGCGCGGGCATTGGCCAGCGGGCGGACGGCGGCGAGCGCGGGGTGAAGCGGATCATGGAGATCGACCACGACCAGGCCGGCATCGGCGGTGATATAGGCGACTTCGCCGGCCAGCTGGATGTGGCGGGCGCCCTTTAACACGTTGTCCGGGTTCCAGGTGACGGCGCGCTTTAGGAAGTTGTTGCGCAGTTCCCCATCGGCGAGGGTGTTGACGTTGGTCAGGATCAGGCCTTCGACGCTGTCGGTGATCGCCGCGTAGGAGTAGATCGGCAGGAACGGCTGCTCCTGGTTGATCTTGCGCAGAATCTCGGTGTTGCGCAGCGGGCTGATCGCCTGGTTGGTCGGCAGGGCGACGCAAGTGGCGTTAGGGCTGGCGATGTGGGTGTCGTGGCCGAGCTTCGAATAGGGCGCGGTAACGAAGGCTTCCGAGAAGCCCTTGTCCGCCACCGCGGCGATGTCATAGGCGCGCGTCCCGCCCTTGCCTTCGGCGACGTAGAGGTATTCGCCGCGCATCTGCAGGCAGCCGACGGCGCCGGCGGTCTCGTGAGTCGGGTTGCGGAACTGTTCGAGCGGGTTGCGCTCGCCCGACAGCTTGCCGTCGAGCATCTGGCCGCGCACCCAGTTCTTCAGCTCGCGCTTGTTCTGCTCGACGTGGAGCCTGTAGAAGTCGGGATAGGCATATTTCTGCAGGAACGAGCCGATCACCGCCTGCGGCTCGTTCCATTCGGTGACGCGCACCGCCTCGATGCCATGCTCCAGCCCGGTCCAGGCGTGCAGGCCGAGGAAATTGACGTAGTTGGTGCCGAGCAGCAGGGTCTGGGCGAGGATGGCGTTGTTGTCGTCATCCTTCGAGAGATGGCAGTCGGTGCAGGTCTTGGTTTCCTGCGTGCGCACGGTGTGGGGGAAATGCGGTGCGAAGGCCTGGCTGGAGAAGCCGATGGACGAAATCGGCGGCTGCTGGATGTAGATGCGCTCGCGGTTGATGTTGGTCGAGGACAGGACCAGCGCCGATGACGAACGCACCGGCGCCACTTCCGCCCCCTTGGTCGTCATGTGCTTGCCGAGCTGGAACATCTCGTCGCGCGCCACTTGCGGATTGTAAGTGGCGAAGTTGCGCGTCTCCTCGTCCTCGTAGTGGTGCATCGAGGTTTTCCAGTTGGCCTCGATCGGCAGGTGGCAGCCGCCACAGCTGGTGGTCCACGAAAGGTGGCAGGAGAAGCAGGCGATCTTGCTGTCGTCGTGCGCGCGGTCGGACTTTTCGATGCCGGGACCGAAGGCGAAGCTGCCGTCGTCCGCGCCGGACTTGCTCATCAGCTTGGCCCGCGCCGCCTTGGCGTTGAAGGTGGACGAGGTTGGATCGACGCTGTCCTTGACCAGGTGGACGCGCCATTCGAGCTTGGGGTCGAGCAGGGAACGCTGGACCAGGACCTGGCGGCCGCTGGCATCGGTGCTCCATTCGAAGCGGCGTTTGCCGTCCGGGTTGCGCAGCAGCGCGAGGTTGTTGCCCTTGGGCGGTGCGGCCGGGCCGGAGGTCAGCAGGTTGGGGTAGGCATCGACGGTGCCGTGGCAATCCTTGCAGCCGATCTCGACCGCGTTGGCGACTTCGCCATAGATCAGGCCGTTGCCGTGGCTGTCCTGGGCGAAGTGGCAATCGGCGCATTGCATGCCCTTTTCGGCGTGAATGTCCATGAGGTGGACTGCCTTGCCATTGAGCGCGCCGCCCTTGCCATCGGCCGGGTTCACCGCCTCGAACTTGCCCGAACCGGCCTTGCGCCATTTTTCCGGGTCGTTCGGCGCGACGATATGGGCGGTGTCGGTGCCCCAGGTCGCCATGTTGCCGCCGGCATCGAGCAGGTTGCCGGCGCGGTCGCGCTTGAACACGCCGCGGAAGTTCCAGCCGTGGCCGTGGTAGTCGGCGAACTGGGTGTCCTTCGCCTTGGCGTTGACGTCGTAGACATTGCGCAGGAAGTCGATGTCGCCCCACTTGCCGTGGGCGGCGGCACCTTCGGGATTGCGCTCGTTGATCGCGCGGACTTCGGCGGCGGTCGGGTATTTCTGCTTTTCCGGCCACATCAGCGGGGCATCGGCCTCGTAATCCCACATCGTGTAGCCGTAGTAGGTGTTCACGAAGACGTTGGGCTGATGCATGTGGCAGTTCATGCACTGGGCGCTGGGGATCGCGCGGCTGAATACGTGCTGCAGCGGGTGGCCGGATTCCTTGACCATCGGGCCATTGGCGGTCTGGACGACGCCGGGTTCGCCGATCTGCGCGGGGCGGGCCGGGACCATTCGGCCGGCAATCGTCGGATCGACGGTGATCGTCTGCCCGTCGCGCCCGTGCTGGGCATAGACGAGGCTGTGCACCGGCTCGCGATCGTTGGCATAGATCACGTGGCAGCCGGAACAGCCGGACGAGCGATAGTCACCCGGCTGGTCGTTGGTGCCCATGAACCACATGAACGGGTCGTTGAGCCGGGTCTTGTGGATGTTGAGCACCGGGATGGCGACGCGCAGGCCGGTGCCGGGGCCGCGATTGGACTGCTTGAGATCCGGCCTACCGGGTTCCTCCAGCCGGTCGATCAGGCCGAGCGAATTGGGCAGGCCGATCTCGGGGAACTTGGCGTTGATGTTGCGGCCGCCGCGTTCGAACACGCGGAACACGTCGCCCGGCGGGATGATCTGCCAGCGCGGCAGCGGATAAAGCGAGGCGAGCGCGCCCCGTGCCTTCTGGCGATCGGTCAGCGTCCTGGTGTCGAGCACGGTCGGTGGCGGGCACGGGCTCTTGACGTCGGTCAGCAGGCTGGGCGAACCGATGCAGGCGGGCTTGCCGTCACGGGTATAGGCTTCGCCGAAGACGTAGCTCTTGAACGGGACGATGCCGTTGTTGTAGCCGGCGCCGCCCCACAGCATGGCGCCGGTGGACATCAGCGAGCGTTCCGCTGCCTCGATGATCGGCAGATGGCAGGCGCCGCAAGCCTCGCGCGCCACGCGATAGTCGCCGGGGTTGACGAAGCGGACGAACTCCGGGGCTTCCTTGCCGAGCTTGTTGTAGCCGCGTTCCGGGTTGGCCGAGGATTTCCACACCTGCGGAAAACGCGGCAGCACGTGCGCCCGGTCCTGCGCGGCGCGGTTCTGCGGGTTGTCGTAGCCGAGGGCGGCATTGCCGCGCACGCTGGCATCGCCGCCATGGCAATCGACGCAGCCGAGCCGCACCGCCGGCGACGCGTGCATGGACAGCGCATCGGAATTGGTGTGGCACGAGATGCAGCCGGCGGACTTCGCCTCGACATCCAGCACTGACTGGGTGGCCGGCGCGGCCGGCGCGGTGACATAGTGCCGCTCGACTGCGTGTTCGCCGCCGCTGGCCAGCACGGCGACACCGGCCAGGCCGATGACCGCCGCCAGCAGGGTGAAAAGAGCGCGCAGGAACCGCATCAGTAGGTCAGCACCACATTGCCAAGGATCGAATAATAGCGGGCGTCACCGCTGGAATTGCCGAACAGGGCTTCCATGCCCCGCCCCGGCACCAGCATCGCGCCGGAGAGGCGCAGGACGATGTTCTGGTTGGCCCGGGGGCGCCAGGTCGCGGCCGCCGAGAGGTCCCAGCCGATGTCATGGCTGACGTTGCCCTGCTGGCGCAGCACCTCGATCGTCCCGGTGTGGGCGAACCACAGGTGGTTGGCGTTTGCCGCCACCCGCAGGGTCGGCGTCAGGTCGAAATCGGCGCCGGCACCGACCAGCGCGGTGCCGGGGTTGGTGAAGTTCGACTGGCCGAGGTCCTTCGAGGTGCGCAGGTCGTTGAGGATGCCGTTGCGCTGGTTGAGGAACACGGCCCGGCCGCCGCCGGTGAACGGGATGGCCTGGCGGATCCAGTAGGAGGTATCGGCGCCGGCGAAGACCGGGTTTTCGAGGATCGCGTCGAACCCGCTTTCCTTGTTGTCGAACGGGCTGGAATCGCCGCTGGCATAAAGGCCGGAGAGGCGGAAGCGCATCCAGTCCCGGTCATAGCTCGCCTCGGCGGCGGCGAACCAGGCGCCGATCGTCGCCGGCTGGCCGGTGTAGTTCGAATTGCGGTCCTTGCCGAACAGGTAATAGGCCGACGCGGTCAGATTGACCTTCTGGATGTGGCCATCGGCGTTGTAGCCGAGATACCAGGCGTCGTAGTCGCGCCCCCTGAGGTTGCCGAGCAGCGCCGGGCGGACGGGGAAGCCGTTCTTGTCGTAGTAGAACTCGCCGCCCTCGCGGTTGCGGTTGTAGACCAGGGTGACCTGGCTGGTGAACCCGGGGACGAGGAAATCCTGGCGGTAGAGGTTGGCGACGAACACCAGATCCTTGCGCGGGCTCTGCGAGACATCGTTCAGCCCCGAGTTCGCATCCTTCTCCAGCCGCCAGAACACCGCCAGGTTGTACTGGAAGCGGTTGTTGTCGCGGTTGCCGAACAGGCGCACGCCGAGTTGCTGGTCGTTGAACAGGAAGCCGCGGAAATCCGCCTGGAACGGCTGGATGCCGACCCGCAGCGAATCGAAATCGTAGCGGTCCGAGGTGTTGCGCAGGTGATAATCGACGAAGGCTTCCTGCAGGCCGATGAAATGGTCGAACCGGTTGAGCGGCCGGGTCGAATCGACATTGAGGATCTGCCGTTCGGAGACCGAGACGCGGTTCATGTTGAAGCCGACGGCGACGCGGTATTCGATCTCGGGCGGCTTGAAATTGGTGCTGCCCTTGATCAGCGAGGCCGAGACAAGGAAGGTCTGCGACAGGATCAGGCTACGCGAGCCGCCGAAGGCGTCGTTGGTCTGCGGGTTCTGGTTGGCGACGCCGGAGACCGGCAGCGGCAGGCTGCGCGGCTCGACCACGGTGTCCGACACCAGGCCGCCTTCGAAGAACCAGTCGTCGCCATGGATCGGCAGCCACCTGACCTTCTCCGGGTCCAGCGGGCGATCGCCCTTGAGCGCGTTCTGGTGATAGGGATCGAACGGCGAATGGCAGACTTCGCGCATGGCGCCGAACACGGCGTAGATGGTCTGGTCGCCCTTGGCCGGGCACAGGGTCTTGAGGATGCGCCAGCGGTCGGGCAGCGGCAGGGAATCCGCCGGGAACGCCTGTGGCGGCGGCGCGCGCACGGCGCCGGGGTTGTCCTGCCGGCTTTCCGGCGGCAGCGTGGCTTCGTAGCCGGGCCGGCGGCGGCCATCGAGCGTGCCGGAATCGATCTCGGGCGCGGCCTGGGCGTCTGGATCAGGCGGTGTGGCGGCAGCGGGTGCCGCCTGCGCCAGCATCAGGGCGGCCAGCATGCCCGCCATTACAGACCCTGACAGACGTTCTGCGCGGTCGAATCGACGAACGGCGCGACCGGGCAGGAAATGAACCGGAGATTGGACGTGTTGCCATCCGCCTGGCGCACGGTGATCCGGTCCGCCCGCATGGCCGCCGGCGCATTGCCGATGCCGCCCGCCTTCTGCCCGCCGTTGTTCAGCCCGAGGAAGCTGATCATGTCGTCCTGGTCGATACCGTCACCCGAGACGCCGAGCCCGCCGACGACGACATTGCCGCGATAGATCGGCACCGAGCCGGGGAATATCTGGATGCCGTTCTGAATGCGGTTGCGCCCCGGCGCGCTGGCCGGATTGGCGGTGCACCGGCGCGGCACGTCGCTCGCGGTGGCGCCGGTGACATAGCCGAGGTGCGCGGCGACATCGCCGACGATCAGCGCCGACTGCAGTCCGGTGGCGAAGGGATTGAACTGGGCCGCCGGCACGGAGAACGGCCCGTTCGGTCGCCCGACCGTGCCGTCCGGGAAGCTCGGACGCGACAGCTCGCCGCCCGAACGGTCGCTGAACGCGAAAGTCCCCGTCAAAGCGCTGGGATCGCCGAGGAACGCGCGTACGGCGGCGACATAACCGGCGACGCGCGGCGATGGGTTGGCCAGGAGCTCCGCGCCGGCGGCCGGGTTCGAGAAGAACGCCGCCGTCCGCGCCTTCTGCAGCGAAACGTCGATGCCGAACACCGGCGCATCGGGCGAGCGCACCTGACCGAGCACGGCGCCGCTGGTATCGACCACCGAGATCGTCACCTGGGCATGGGAATTGAGCGGATTGCGGATCTGGGCGCGGGCCTGGCTCATCACCGCATAAGCCTCGGTCAGCACCGCGCGAACTTCGGCGGCGCTCAGCGCGCCGGCAATGCCATCGCCGGCCGCACGGATCGGGAAGCGGGCATTGCCGGCGCCGTCGCTGAGCAGGAACGCGCCACTGGTGCCGAATTCGCCCGAGGTCGCCGGACGCACGCCCGAAGCCTCGGTGCCATAGGCCGCCCCGGCGATCACGGTGCCGGCGGTGTAGCCGGTCAGCGCCTCGAGCGCACCTGCCGCCAGCGCATTGGCGAACGTCGCCCCGCCGAGCGGCGCCAGCGCCGAGGAATCGACGTTGGAGAAGATCAGCAGCGTGCCGGCAACGCTGATCCGGTCAGCCCGGATGGCATCGGGCGCGGCGAAGTTCACCGTGCCGGCCAGCGCGATGCGCTCGTCCTGTTCGAGATTGTGCGCGTTGACGTCGGTGTCGACGCCATAGACCCCGTCGCTCTCCACCCCGACACCGCCGACGACGACGCCGTTCTTGTAAAGCGGAAACCCGCCGGGATCGCCGCTCAGACCGAGCGGCGAACGCTTCGGCCCGATCAGCGCCGCCGCGCCCGCCGCGCCGAACCGCTCGGACAAGTCCGAACAGGGCAACTGGCTGAACTGCACGCCATAAAGCGGCCCGCTGCCCAGCCCGACCGTGCCGGCCGATGGCGGAAACTGCGCCTGCACGATCATGCTGGCGGTGCGCGAGGAGAAGGCGTTGCCGCCGCTGGAAAGGTATGCCCCGGTGATCGCCTTGGCGATCGCGGCGGTTTCCGCCGGCACGTCCAGCCCCTGGAAATCGAGGTTGGCGCCATTGGGCGCGCCGGGCAGATGGGCGAGCGCCGGGGCGCCGGCCATGCGGAACAGCGCCAGCACGTTGCCAACCCGGTCCACCACCGAGATCACCGCCGGGTGGCCATCGGCCTGGGCCTGGACCACCGCCTGTGCGATCACTTTCTGCACATCGGCGACGCTCAGCGCCTCGGCCGCCGGCACCGCATAGGAATAAGCGGTCGTCCCGCTCGGCGACGGAGAAGGGCTCGGGCTGCTACCGGAATTGCCGCCGCCACCGCAGGCCGCGACCAGCAGGCTCAGGCCGGCCATGGCCGAAATCATCATTCGCCGCATCACCGCAGGCTCCCGATTGCCCGCGCCGCTTCGCCCAGCGCCGCGCGGAAGGCCGGCGGATCGTAGGCATTGGGCGCGCGCACGGCGCCATAGGCCCGGTCGATCGAGCCGCGAATGCCGGCGGCCGCGCCGACCGTGATCCGCCCCTGGTGGACCAGCGAATTGAGCAGGGTATCGACCGCCATGACCGCCTGCACCGAGCCGGTATAATCGGTGAAACGGGGCGAGATCGCCTTGCCGGCGATGGCCGAGACCACGGCGAACGCGGTGTCGCCGCTGGCCGCCGCCGCCTCGAACGCCGCCTCAAGCCGCGCCGCCGAGGCCGCGAGCCGGGCTGACGCCGCCGCCTGCCCCTGCCCGCTGCCGATCGCGGCATGGAACGCGCGGGCCGTGGCATCGAAATCCTTGCCGGCCGCCGGCGCCAGCACCTGTGCCGCCGCGGACAGCATGATCATGCTCTCGTCGTTGAACGGCGGCGTGCCATAAGGGATCGGCCGCGCCGCATTGGCCTCGAACGGACGGAAGCGCGCGGGGTCGTCGTCGATCTGGCGATGGCAGGAATGGCAGTCGAAAAAGGTGAATTCGGGGAAGCCGCCCTGGCTCGCCAGCTTCGGCACCGCATGGAGCGCCGCCGCCCGCCGCACCGCCTCCGCCTGGCCGACCGCCCAGAGCCGGACATGGTCGCTGCCGCCCTTGCGCTGGCGGTAGTCCGCATCCTCGTCCCAGTGCTGGGACATCGCGGAAAACAGGTCGAGCTCGAAGGCGATGCGCGGATGGCCCGCTGCCATCATCTGGTGGGTGACGAACTGCCCGGCCCTGGTCGAACCGAGATGGCAATCGAGGCAGACGCCGGCGCGGACTGCCGGCCTCTCCAGCGCGGTCATCCCGGCGGCGACATTGGCCGGATGGGTGCCCTTTACCGCATAGTGGCTGGCCAGCCAGCCACCCGCCGCGCCATGGCAGGATTCGCAGCCGACCCCGTCCGAGAGCTGGAAGCGCGCGCCCGCCATGCCGGCCGGCGCCACCGTCGCGTGACAGCCGAGGCACGCCCCGGCGGAGGTCGCCGCACCCAGTCCCAGCGTCGCGGCAATCCGCCGGCCGCGCGGCGATTCGAGCGCGGCAAAGGCCCGGCTGTGCGCGCCGCTGCGGGAAGAGGGCGATTGCCACTGGGCGATCTCGTCCTGCCGGACCACGGCGCCGTTGCCCTCGGGCCGGCCATGGCAGGTCGAACCGGCGCAACTGGCGACACCCTCGAACGGGCCACCGGCCTGCACCTGGACGCCGGCCAGGAGCAGCAATGCGAGCGCCAGCACCCGGCCAACCGGCAACCGCAACGCCGCCGCCATCCTGCCTGCAGTCCGCAATAGCCTGTTGGCCCGCATCGGTCGCCCCCCTCGGACCCTTCTGGCGCGAACCGGCAGCAAAATGAAGCCCGATTCCCCTCCGCACGAAGGATATTTCCCGGAACCTCGGAGATTTACCTGCCGCCCCGCCCGACATGGCTGCTCCATCGCAGTTTGCAGTCTCCCGGTTGGTATGCCAGTCTCGCCTGCTCCTACGGCCTGGCGAACCTGGCCGCGGACAAGGTCCGAAACGCGAAGCGGCGCCGGGATTGCCTGGCCCAGCCGGCAGCCGCGCTCCGAAACCAGCGGGAGATCCATCATGAAGCCCATAGTCCTCAGCCTGATCGCGACCATTGCCCTGGCCGGCGCCGCCCCTTGCGCCCAGGCGCAGGGCGCCAGCTCGACCTCGCCGCCGAGCACCAGTTCGATCCCGCCGCCCCGCCCGGTGCTTCAGGCCTTGCCGCCGGCCCCGGCGGCGCCGGAAAACCCGGTGTGGACGCAATTTGCCAAGGATATCGAGGACCTGTGGCCGCGCATCTACCAGGCCGCGCCCAAGCGCATCCGCGACGACCCGCAGACCCGCGCCGAACTGTCCCGCCTGCTGCTGGAAGCCATGGCCCAGCGGATCCTCGACGCGCTCGGGCAGGACGGCGATCACCCGGTGTTCCTGCCGCATATCGGTTACCAGATGAATGTCGGCCAGCCGAACGCGGACACGATCTACAAGCGCGCGGTCATCACGCCTGGCGGGACCTACCGCCTGCGGGGCAAGCCGGGGAGCCTGGCGATCACCAAGGTGGGTCAACTGGGCGCCACCCCGGAACTCACCGGCAGCGGCGTACGGGCGCTGGGCTACAACGATTTCTCGAAACTCCGCGTCGGGCCGGACGGCCACTTCGACGTCATCCTCAGCCCCACCCGGCCGGCCGGCTACACCGGGGAATGGTGGCAGCTCGATCCCGCGACCAGCAGCCTGCTGCTGCGCCAGGTCGGCCAGGACTGGGCCGGCGAGGTGGACCCGAAAATCTCTATCGAGCGGGTCGACGTGCCGGTAACGAAGCCGCGCGCCACGGCGAGCGAGCTGGAGCAGCGCCTCGCCGGCGTGCCGATGCAGTCCTACCTGATCGCATCGTTCCTCGTCGGCCATGCCGAACAGCTGCGCGAGCAGGGCTATATCAACAGGCTGCGGGTGTTCGACGTGTCCAACGGCGGCGCGCTCGAAGGCCAGTTCTATTACGAGGGCGCCTATGACCTCAAGCCGGACGAGGCGCTGATCGTCGAGGCGAAAGTGCCCGAGCGCTGCCGCTATTCGTCGATGATCCTGACCAACACGATCTACGAGACGACCAACTGGATCGACAACCAGGCCAGCCTCAACGGCGCACAGTATGCGGTGGACAAGGACGGCATGCTGCGGGTGGTGATCGCCAATCGCGACCCCGGCGTGTTCAACTGGCTGGACACTTCGGGCAACGCCGCCGGCGTGGTGCAGGGGCGGTGGACCGAATGCTCCAGCCAGCCGGTGCCGACCGCGCGCCTGGTGAAGCTGGCCGACCTCGCCCGCGAACTGCCGGCCGATACCCGGCGGGTCACGCCCGAGGAACGCCAGCGCCTGGTCCGCGACCGCCGGGCCGCCTGGCTGCAGCGGGCGCAGTGGTAGGGCGGCGCCGGGGCGCTGCTTGACGCCACCGCGCGGATATGGCTTCCTTCCGCCAGCAAGGAAAAGTGCTGCACGCGAGAGCGGTTTCGCCGCTGCCCGCGTGACGGCGCAAAGCGGAGAGAAGCCATGCCAGGATATGCCGGCCAGGCGGATTTTGCCCCTCGGCGCTGGGCCGAGCGCGAGCCGGTCGCGGGCCAATGCCCCGAATGCGGGGCGGAGGCGCTGCAGGCCTACAAGGTGCTGTCGAACGGCGGCTGGCATTCGGTGGTCAAGTGCCAGGCCTGCCTCGGCTCGGTCTCGCGCCAGCCGTGGAACCGGCTGGGCCATGTCGACCGGGATGCCGCCGATCGCGTGATCAGGCAGGGAGGGCGGTGAACCGATGACCACGGACAGGATCATCGCGGTCGACGTCGGCGGCACCTTCACCGATGTCGTCGCGGTCGAAGGCGGTCGAATCACCACCGCCAAGGTGCCGACCGACGTTCGCTCGAGCGACCGGTCGGTGCTGGAAGGCGCGCGGGCGGTCGATGTCGGCAGTGCATCGGTGTTCAACCTTGCCAGCACCGCCGGCCTCAACGCGGTGCTTACCCGGCGGCTGCCCAAGGTTGGCTTCCTGACCACGTTCGGCCATCGCGACCTGCTCGATCGCGGCTCGCTGATCCGGCCGCGCGAGGCGCTGACCGATCCGGGCTGGCGGCGGAATTTCGGCGACGCTTCGGAACGGCCGCTGATCGCCCGCTACCTGCGGCGCGGGATCAAGGAGCGGCTCGATGCCGCCGGCGAGGTGTTCATCCCGCTCGACGAAGCACAGGCCCGCGAGGAACTGGCGGTGCTGCGCCGCTGCGGCGTGCAAGGCGTGGCCATCTGCCTGCTCCATGCCTACCGCAACGGCAGCCACGAACAGCGGCTGCGCGAACTCGTGCGGGAGGAGCTGGGCGATGTCGCCTGCTCCATTTCCAGCGAGGTCTCGCCGACCATCCGCGAATTCTATCGCGCCTCGACCACGGTCATGGATGTGCTGATGAAGCTGATCTATGGCGACTATACCCGGCGCCTGAAGGACGGTTTCGCCGAATCCGGCTTTGGTGGCCAGTTCAATTATTCCGATTGCCGCGCAAACCTGCTTCCGGCGGAGTTCGCCATGGAGCGGCCCTACCAGATGCTGATGGGCGGGCCGGCCGGCGGCGCGGTTTCAGCCGCCCATTTCGGCGGCCAGATCGGCGACGGCAACCTCGTCTGCGCCGACGTCGGCGGCACCTCGGTCGATATCAGCCTGGTGGTCGATGGCGAGCCGTGGTCGTCCAGCACGTTCCAGGTCGAGCATGACCTCGTCGTCAATGCCACCTCGATCAACATCGTCACCCTTGGCGCCGGCGGCGGCTCGATCATCGCCACGACCCGCGAGGGCGACATCCGCACCGGGCCGGACAGCGCCGGTGCCGACCCCGGCCCGGCCTGCTACGGCGCCGGCGGCGCCAGCCCGACCGTGACCGACGCGGCCCTGCTCATCGGCATCCTTTCGCCCGATGGCTTCCTCGGCGGCCGCAAGCGGCTTCACCCCGATCTTGCGCTGGACGCCTTCGCCGCGCTCGACACCGGCCTGCCGGTCGCCGAGCGCGTGCGTATCGGCTGGGCAATGGCGATCAACAACATCGCCGAGGGCTTACGCAACATCTCGATCGGCCGCGGCATCGACCCGCGCGATTTCAGCCTGGTGGCATGCGGCGCCGCCGGGCCGATGCTGCTGCCCGCCGTGCTCGACCAGTTCCCCATCCGCCGGGTGATCGTGCCGCCCTACCCCGGCCTGTTCAGCGCGCTTGGCCTGGTCAGCACCGACCGCGTCTATACCGACCATTCCAGCGAATACCTGACGCTCGGCCCCGATCTGGCCGACCGGCTCGAACAGCGCTTCGCCCAGATGGAGCGGCGCCTGCTGGCGAAGCTCGGCAGCGCCGGCGAAGGCGCGCGCATCGTGCGGACATTCGATGCCCGCTATCTCGGCCAAGGCTGGGAGACGCCGATGATCCCGGTGCCGGACGGGCCGATCACGGCGCAATCGGTCGAAGGCATGATCGGCAATTTCCGTTCCACGTACGCGCGGATGAACGGCAACAGCTTCGACCATGTCCCGGTCGAGGCGGTCACCTACCGGGTCCAGCTCGTCCAGCCGGCAGCCAGGATCACTTATCCCCGCGCCACGGCCAGCGCCGCCGCGCCGGTCGGTCGCCCGGTCCTGCTCCACTATCTCCTCGACGAGCCGCTACCCGCGCTCGAATACCGGCGCGAAGAGCTCGGCGCCGGCAGCCAGGTCGCCGGGCCGGCAGTCATCCGCGAGGAAATGTCCACCACTTTCGTGCCGGCCGGGTATCACGCCACGGTGGGTGCCCACTCGGAGATCGTCATCGAATGAGCACGTCCACCACCGTGAGCCCCGGCCGGACAGCCGAGCCGACCCCGCTGCGCGCGCTGACTCCCGAGCAGTTCGCCGCCCGCTACGGGTGCGACCGGTTCACCGCGTCGATCCTGGGCAACCGCTTCCGCTATGTGAACCAGCACATGGCGACCAAGCTCAGGGTCAATGCCTTCTCCTACGTCATCCGCGAGATGGACGATTTCTGCACGACCGTCACCGGCCCGCCGGAACTGGACTGGGCGATGCCGGCCGCCAGCCTGACCAACCCCTGCCACTGGGGGCCGGTGACCGATTCCGCCCGGGTCTGCCTGGAGGAATACGGCCTCGACAATCTGCACCCCGGCGACGTCATCGTCTGCAACGACGGCTATCGCGCCGGCAAGCACCTCAACGACATGTCGTTCCTGCGCCCGCTGTTCTGGGAGGATCGGCTGATCGGCGCGGTCCACATCACCGCGCACCAGATCGACCTCGGCAGCCGCCGGCCGGGCGGGGTCAGCGTCGGCTCGGAGACGGTCTGGGAAGACGGACTGCTGCTGCCGCCGATGCTGCTTTACGATCGCGGCCAGCCGGTCCGCTCGCTGTTCAGCCTGCTCGCCGCCAATTCGCGCGCGCCCGACACGATCCTTGCCGATCTTCTCGTGATCCGGGCGGCGCTGGACCTCGGCGAAGACCTGCTGATGGAGAGCATCCGGCGCTATGGCATCGAGGCCTACTTCGGCGCCATCCGCTATGCCTGCGATGCGGCCGAAGAGGCGATGGCCGAGGCGATCGCCGCGATCCCCGACGGGACTTATGCCGGCGAGAACGTGATCGAGAGCGACGGCCTGGCGGACAGTCCGCAATATGCCGTGCGGCTGACCATCCGCAAGCGCGGCAAGCGGCTGGAGGTCGATTTCAGCGGCACCAGCGCGGCTTCGCGCTCGGCGATGAACTGCACCTGGCTCGACGTGAAGACCGGGCTGCTGATCGCGCTGAAGCTGCTGGTCGATCCGCGTTCACCCCCCAATTCGGCGACGCTGCGCAACATCGATATCGTGCTGCCGGCGGACTCGATCGTCAACCCGCAGCCGCCGGCTTCGTCGATGTACTATTTCGCGCTGATCCAGGCGATCATCCGCGCGACGCTGGATGCGCTGAACCCGGTGCTGGGGAACCGGGCGATTGGCGAGGATAGCGGCAGCACCTCGGTCCACCATGCCCATGGGCGAAAGGCCGACGGCACCCCCTGGGGCGGGCCGATGGTCGAGACCACCGTCGTCACCGAAGCCTGGGGGGCGACCGCCAGCGGCGACGGCGACTGCAACACGCTGCTGAGCTGGATGAACTATCCCGATACCGGGGTCGAGGTGAAGGAACTGGGCGGCCACATGCTGGTGATGCGGGTGGAAGTGGCCCCCGACACCGGCGGGGCCGGCCGCCATCGCGGCGGGGCCGGCATGTTGAGCGACGTTCACTGGCGCCACGCCGGCTTGCACAACCAGTTCACCACCCAGGCCGGTACCCCGCCCCGGGGAGCGTTCGGCGGCGGCAGCGGGCGGCTGGGCGGGGAATGGCTGTTCGATTCCGCGGACATCGGCGAAACTCCCGGCTGGCTCGGCAACCGCATCGAAGGCGGCGACAACGCCATGGCCCGGCCGATGGCGGGGCTGATCGACCCGGTGACCAAGACGGTCTCGATCGATGCCCTGCCGGTTTTCCACGACCGCGACGTGCAGGCGTCCGCCGGCAGCGTGGCCCGCAGCGTGACCAATGGCGCCGGCGGCTGGGGCAACCCGGCACTGCGCCCGGTGCAACGCGTGCTTCACGATGTCCGTGACGGCTATGTCAGCCTGGGCCAGGCGGCCGAGGTCTATGGCGTCGTCATCACCGGCGAGCCCGAAACCGATCCGGAAGGCCTGACGATCGACGAGACTGCGACCGCGAGCCTCAGGCGGCAGATGGCCGGCGCGATCAGGGCATCGGCCTGAGCGGATGCCCTGATCGCGCGGCTGGCCTGCTGGCGCGTCAGGCGGCGGGCGCGAGGTCGGCCGGCGATACCTGGAGCTTCATGTCCGAACGGGTGAGCGAGTGCCGCGGTTCGTCCGGCCCCTGGACATCGGCGGCGAGGCCGGCATGGACCAGCCCGAGCATCAAGGTCATCAGCCGCTGGTCGGCCTCGTCGAAGCCGGCGAAGCCTTTGCCATCGAGGTAGTCCAGCGCTTCGTCGACCCGGGGAAACCCGATGGCGAAGAACCGGGCGCATTCCTCCGGCCCCACCTCGTCGCGCACGGCGGCGCGGGCGGCGGAGGTGCCGGCGGCCCAGCGCGCGACGAATGGCTCCAGTTCGGCGAATGCCGGCGGCAGTGTCGTGCTCATGCCCGGCCTCCCTCGCGTTCCGCCCGGAATGCCAGCACCCGCGCCTCCACCTCGTTGAACAGGTGCCGGATGAGCGACTCCTGGGTCTGGAGGTTGATGTGTTCGAGCGCCCCGCTCGACAGGCCGCGCTGCCCGGCCTCGATCACCGAACGATCTTCAGAATGGACATCGCGCAGCAGCATTCCCGAGAACTCGCGGGCGAAACGCTCGTTCGGGCTGGCGTCGGCTCCGGTCCAGTAAAGCCGGATCACGCCGCGGCTGCGCGACGGGCCGATCGGGTAGACGGTATGGCTGAATGGCTGCTGGGTCGAGGCGAACACGAACGTGGCGGGGAACAGCGCGAGATACATCAGCGAGCCGACCGGATCGATGCCGCGCACGGCCAGCGCTTTGCAGGACCGTTGCACGCCCAGCCACTGCAGCGGGGTGAAGCTCGGGTTCGGGCTGAGCCAGATCGACTGGGTGCGATGCGGGCCGTAGAAGCCGTAAGCACTCGGATAGCCGAACGGATTGGCCTCGCCGATGCTCGCTATGCCTGTGCGCGAATGGATGAAGCGCAGGTGATAGTTTTCCTGGAAGTTGTCGTAAGTCAGCTTCCAGTTGGCGTCGATGTCGTAGGTGTATTCCGTCAGGTGCGTGGCATCGGCGACCGGCGTTTCTTCCAGCTTGGCCGCCATGTCGCCCAGCCAGCTGCGCAGGTCCTCGACCGGCCCCTTGGCGAGATTGACGAAGATCATTCCCGCCACGACCCCGCAATGCACCTGGGGGATCGCGCAGGCGGACTTCTCGACATTGAACCGGTCGAAATCCGGCGCGCCGATCAGATTTCCGTCGTTGGAGAATGTCCACATGTGATAGCGGCAGGAAAATTTCCGCCCCGTACCCTCGCGCGTGTCCACCAGCTGGGTGCCGCGATGGGTGCAGACATTGTGCATGGCGCGCACCTCGCCATCGCTGCCGCGGGTGATCAGCAGCGAAACGCCGGCGAACTCCAGCTCACGGACGATGTAGGAATCGGGCTGCGGCAGTTCGCAGACATGGCCGATCTGGATCCACGAACGCTTGAAGATCGCCTCGATTTCGTCGGCATACCATTCGGGATCGTAATACGGTTTCGTCGGGATGGGACGCGTGCCCAGCCAGGCAAGTTCGTCCTTTTCAGGTGGGCTGAAGCCCTTAGTGTGAACATTCACGGGCACTCTCCATCGATTCTGCCAGATCTGTTCCGCGGCCGAACCGCATGCCTGGCGATCGTCACACCGTATGACACAGGCGAAATCACATGCAAAGCGGAAGTTCGCTCAATCGTTCGACATGGCGCCCCGCCGCCGCAGCGTTCAGCCGTATTTGCGGGTCGCCTCGACCACCTTGCGGGACCGCTCCAATGCCGAAACCCCGGCCTCGCGCAGCGATGCGAGCGGGACTTCCAGGCCCACCGTCAGATCTGCCGGCAGACATTCGAAAAACCCCGCAATCGGGAAATCGCCGGTCCCGGGAATGCCGCGCTCGGACGATGCCTCGACGATGAGGTCGGGCGGCGGCAAGGCCGGACCGTCGCAGACTTGCGCGGAGGCGATCAGCTTCGGGTCCAGGCCGGCGAGATCGGCAAGCGAAGTCCCGGTCCGCACGACATGCAGCAGATCGAGCACAAGCTTCGCGTTCGCCGGCGTGCCCGCCGCCTCGAGCAGGCGCAGGCCCTCGGCCACGGTCCTGGTCCGCCCCATGGAAATCGGCTCGAGCGCCACCGTCAGTCCATACGATTCGGCGAGCCGGCAAAGCGCGGCCAGTTGATCGGCCGCCTGGCCGTCTTCCGCCGGCATGATGTCGAGCGCGGTGATTGCCCCGCAGCCCAGTTCGGCGGCGAGCGCGATCTCGCTTTCCGGCAGTTCGGGCTGCACCCCCAGCATGAACACCTCGGCCGCATCGACCTTGACCGCGCTGTCCCGCAGGCGGGCGAGCAGCGGGGCCTTGGTGGCATGGGTCACGGGCCGGGCGCCTGGCATCCCATCCACCAGGAAGACGCTGATCATCGGGATATCGAGCGCCTCGGCGATGTCGATCATCGCCTCGGGGGCGATGTCGAACATCGTCATCTGTTCGAGCCGCAACGGATTCATGGATATTCTCCCCAAATGGCCGTCACCGGCAAGCCCACGATCTTGCCACTACTCAGAGCAGCACCCCGCCATCGACATGGAGGATCTGGCCGGTCACGAAGCCCGCGCCCTCGGAGGCCAGATAGACCACGGCCGCCGCCACCTCTTCCGGCTTGGCCGCCGTGCGGCTGAGCGGCCCGCTGCGGTTGAGCCGGGCCATGCTTTCCTGGTCCATGCCGGCGAACGCCGTGGTGAAAAAGCCTTCGGGGTGAAAGCGGCTGCCCTTGCTGACCGATGCGCCGTCGAGCGGCAGGGTGGCATAAGGCGCCACCGCATTGACCCGCACGCCGGAATCGCCGACTTCCTTGGCCAGCACCTTGGTGAAAGTGTGGACCGCGCCTTTCGCCGCCGAATAGACCGAGAGCAGCTGGTCCCCCACCGTGCCTGCGGTCGATCCCATGTTGACGATGCAGCCCTGGCCACGCGCCACCATGCCGGGCAGGATTGCGCGGGTCACCCGCAGCATGGTCAGGAGGGTGATGTCGATGTCCGCCGCCCAGAGCGCCGGGTCCGAATCGACGAAACGGCCGATCGCGGCATTGCCGCCGACATTGTTGACCAGCACGTCCACCGGACCGCCGAATTCGCGTTCGACGGCGCCCGCCAGCCGCTCCCCGGCATCGGCGTCCCGCAGGTCGAGCGGCACGAACAGCGCTTGGGCGGCGCCGCGTTCGAGGCAGTCGGCAACGACCCGCGCCCCCGCTTCCTCGTCGCGGCCCACGGCGACGACGCGCGCGCCCTCGGCGGCCATCTGCAGCGCGATCGCGCGCCCGATGTTGGCGGTGGCGCCGGTGACGATCACCGTCTTGCCCGAAAGTCCGGTATCCATCTGCGCGCTCGACTCCCATCCTGCTCCGGTTATCCGCCGGCACTCTGCCGGCGCCGGCTTCCCGCCCGTGTTGGCACGGCCCCGCCGGCACCGTCAAGCCGGGCCGGAAACGGCGTGACCGCTAGTTCTCCGCCCCGGCCAGGCCGACCTCGACCTCCACCCCCGAAAACACGGCGTTGCCGGAAAGCGGATCGATCCGCCGGTCCTCGGTCAGGTCGTTGACGCTGACCCCGGGGTGCCGGCCGGCCACACCCAGCGAGACGCCGGGCAGGCCGTGCCCCCAGCCATGCGGGATCGAGACGACGCCGGGCATCATGTCCTCGGTCACTTGCGCCGGCAGGCGGATGGCGCCGACCCGCGATCGCACCTCGACGAGTGCCCCTTCGGCAATCGCGCGGATTGCCGCATCCTGCGGGCTGATCATCACCGTGCACCGCTCCGGCCCCTTGGCCAGCCTGGCGCTGTTACCCAGCCAGCTGTTGTTGGAGCGGATGTCGCGCCGGCCGACCAGGCGCAGCCGCCCCGCTGCCCGGACCGGCTCGGTCAGCCGGGCAAGGGCATCGAGGAACACGGCAGGCGCGCATTCGACCAGGCGGTCAGCCGTGCGCAACCGCTGCGGCAACTGCCCGGCGCGGGGAACCCCGTGATCGATCCCGCTCGGCGCGGCCATCAGCTGTTCGAGCGAAAGGCCATAGCGGCCGGCACGCAACATGGAGTCGAGCCGTTCGGATGGGGGAATGGCCTTGCGCGGTTTGCCGGTGATCGCCTCGCCCAGCCGGTGCAGGATCTGCCACTCCTCGAACTCGTCCGTGCCCGGCGGAAGGATCGGCGGCGAATAGCTGGCGAAGTTCCTGACCGCCAGCGGCAGCACGAAATAGCCGTAATGGTCGCGCTGCAGCGGCCCGACCGGCGGCAGGATGTAATGGGCATGGCGGCTGGTGGCATTGCGATAGAGATCGACCGAAACCATCAGTTCCAGACCGGCGAGCGCGCGGTCGAGCCGCCCGCCGTTGGGGGTGGACAGCACCGGATTGCCGGCCAGCACGAACAGGCCCCTGATCTGCCCCGGCCCCGGCGTATCGATCTCCTCGGCCAGCACCGCGACCGGCATCTGCCCCATCATCTCGGGCAAGCCCGAAACCCGCGAATGCCAGCGCCCGTAAGCGCCCGGTTCGCTGGTTTCCACCAGGTCGATCGCCGGTTCGTTGAACACCAGCCCGCCCTCACGGTCGAGTTGCCCGGCGGCGATGTTGATCAGCGCGATCAGCCACAGGTTGAGCGTGCCGAACTCCTGCACGCAGACACCCATGCGGCCATAGACCGCGCCCGGCCCCGACAGCAGTTGCGCGGCGATGGCGTCGATCTCGTCTAGCGCGACCCCGGCGATGGCGGCACACTCCGCCGCGTCGAACCGGGCCAGCGCCGCCGCCACCGTATCGAGCCCGCGAACGTGCGCAGGCGCCGCCGGACACGATGGCGAGGCCAGCACTGTCTTGAGCAGGGCGATCAGGAACCACGCATCGCGCGCCGGCTCGACGAACAGATGGGTATCGGCCATCCGCGCGGTCTCGCTCCGGCGGGGATCGACGACGATCAGCCGCCCGCCCCGCGCCCGCAGCGCCTTCGCCCGGTTGCGGAAATCCGGCACCGTCCAGATGCTGCCGTTGCTGACGGCCGGGTTTGCGCCGATCAGAACCAGGGTCTCGGCGCGGTCGATGTCGGGAATCGGAAACAGTGCGCTGTGGCCGAGCATCTCGAGATTGACCACGAGATTGGGGATCTGGTCCATCGTCGCAGGGGTGTAGACCTGCGGCTGGCCGAGTGCCGAGCGCAGCAGGCCGAAGCTGAACAAATTGCCGTAGACATGCGAACTGGGATTGCCGCGATAGACGGCAATCGAGTTCGCCTCGCGCTCCAGCAGGCCCCGCGCCCGCGCGCCGATTTCGGCGAAGGCCTGCTCCCAGCCGATCTCCTGCCACGTGTCGCCCACCCGCTTCTGCGGCCGGCGAAGCCGGTCGGGGTCGTTCTGGATATCCTGGATCGCCACCGCCTTGGGGCAGATGTGCCCCCGGGAGAAGGCATTATCCGCATCACCCCTGATGGCAAGGACGGTCTTGCCCTCCATGCTGATGACGAGCCCGCAATGGGCCTCGCACAGGTGGCAGGTCCGGTGGTGATCGCGCGGCATCGCGCCAGCTTACGGAGCCCTGCCACCCGGGTAAAGGCCTGCCGCCAGCCCGGCCGGGCTGGCGGCAGCGCGATCAGTGCACCAGCAGATCGCGCAGGTTGTCGCGCATGATCTTGCGCACCGAACCGGCATCGAGCGCGGTCAGCGATTCCCCGAATTCGGCCGGCTGGGCCAGGCCTTCGGCGTGCGGGAAATCCGAGCCCATCAGCACCCGGTCGACGCCGATCCGCTTGACCAGTTCGGCGGTGTTGTCCTCGTGGAACGGCACGACATAGACGTTGCGCTTGAACATCTCGGAAGGGTGCGCCGGCAGCGGCCCACCCGGCCAGTTGCCGAACCGGCCCCACATCGCCGCCTTGTTCATGGACTTCAGCAGATAGGGCACCCAGCCGCAGCCGTTCTCGACGCTGATAACGCGCAAGCCGGGGAAGCGGCCGAACAGGTTGTGCAGCACCATCGCCGCCAGCGTCGTCATGATCGGATTGTCGACATGGAACATGGCGAACTGCAGCGGCGAGGTATTGCGGGTGCCGGGCCGGGGGTTTTCCCCCCAGACGGCCGACTGGTCGAAGAACCCGGCGGACAGGTGGAAGCCAACCGGAACTTTCGCCTCTTCCAGCCGCGCCCAGACCGGGTCGAACCGGCGATCGGCGATCGAGCAGGGCCTGGTCCCGCCGCCTGGCCCCGGCCGCAGGTAGACCACCTTGACCCCGGCCTTGAGCAGCCGGTCCAGCTCCTCGACGGCGAGGTCCGCGTCGGCCAGCGACAGGCAGCCGGTGGCGAAGATGCGGCCATCCTGGCCGAAGCCCCAGTCTTCCTCCAGCCAGCGGTTGTAGGAGCGGAAATTGGCATAGAGCGCTTCGGGATTGTCGAGCAGGTCCTGCTCAACCCCGTTGGCGATCGAGGGAAACAGGATCGTCGCCTCGACGTTCTGGCTGTCCATCAGTTCGAGCCGGGCCTTGCGGTCATGGAAGGCCGGATGCATCGAGGATTCCTCCTGGGCATCGCCAAAGCCGCCCAGTTTCGGATTCTTCAGGATTTCCTTGAACGAGCCCGGCGCCTCGGTCTTGTCGAACTTGACGTTGCAGAAGGTCAGGTGCTTGTCCCCGCTGTACCAGTACTCCTTGCCGTCGTCGTGCCGCCTCGCCTCGATGACGACATCCTTGTACCTGGATTCGATATGGCGGCTGAAGCTGTCCCGGACTTCGTAGAAATGGTTGTCCGCATCCCACAGACGGTAGTTTTCGCCTTCCATATCACCTGCTCCTGTGTCTATCTGGGCATGACGGGGCGTCATATAGTATGACGCTGTGATTTTCGCCTAGCATGGTGTCATACTGTATGTCAACGCCCCGGACCACGCTCGCCGCCCGTCACGCCGACCTGACCCAGCGGGTGATCCTCGACGCGGCCGTGGACCTGCTGGAAACCAGGTCGGTCACCGAGCTTTCGGTGCGCGCGGTGGCGAAACGCGCCGAAATCTCCGAACGCACCGTCTTCCGCTACTTCGCCGCCCGCGAGGATCTGCTGGATGCCGTGGCGGCCGAAGTCGCCCGGCGGACCCAGGCCCCGCCCAATCCGAAGACCGTCGCCGAGCTGCTGGTCTACCCGGAGGCGATCTTCGCACGCTACGAGGAGACTTCGAGACTGACCCTCGCGGCGATGCATTCGGAGCTGTTCCACCGCATCCGCACCACCGATGCCGAGCGCCGCGGCCGGACGATCCGCGCCCTGGTGGACCGCGAGGCCGCCGGCCGGCCCGAGCCGGAGCGTCGCCTCGCCGCAGCGAATATCCACTACCATGTGGTCGCCACGACCTGGAGCTACTACCGCTTCAATTTCGGCTTTTCGCTGGAGGACGCGGTCCAGGCCGCCCGCATGGCGATCCGCCAGACACTGGTGGGCCTGGGCATCGACGCCGCCGACAGCTGACGAGGCGCGGCAGGACCAGCCTGGCGTTCGGAGCCAGGATGCCGCTGCGGGCGGGGCAAGGTCCACAGTGGGTGCAAGGTCAAGCACTGACGGAGTGGCATTAAGAAAACGCCGCTGCCTTCCTACCATACATTTTAATATGTTTATTTCAACAAGTTCCACATTACATTGGCTGCGCATGGTCCGCGCCATTCATTTGCTGAATATTGGATGGCCATTCAGGAAAATTTCAGCACAATGGGCAGAAACCGGTGCAGGTATGCGCCGGAGATGCATGTGATTGACCATGTCGATCAACAAATCTATGTAGCAGGCACCATATAACGAGAGGCGTCCGTTCAGCCATGGCAACAGCGTTCCAGATCCGCGATTTCGACGATCCGGACTATGATCCGTTCACCGTCGATGCAGTGAACTTCGGGGACGCCATCGATCCCTACCCGCAAATCCACGCGATGCGCGCGCGTGGCGCCGTCATACCGGGTTCCTATCGCGAGAACATGGGCGCCCCCTGCTTCTATAGCGGCGTCCCGAAGTTTTCCATCCTCGGCGTCAAGGAAGCGGACGAGGTTCTGACCGACGGTCGGCGCTTCTCGAATTCAGGCTTCCGCCAGATCATCGGATCGTCCTTCGGCCTGGGCAGCCTCACCACGCTCGACAATCCCGAGCATGGCCGCTGGCGCAAGATTTTCCAGAAGATCTTCCTGCCGCAATATGTGAAGACCTGGGGGCAGAGCATCGTCGATCCCGTGGTCCACGGTATCATGGGCAAGTTCCTACCACGTGGCGAAGCGGATCTGGTTGAGGAGTTCACCCTCCGTTACCCGTTCGAGGTCATCTATCGCCAGCTGGACCTTCCGGCTTCGGATGTCCGCACCTTCCAGCGCCTGGCGCTTGGACAGACCGATTTCGTCCACATGCCCCAGGCAGAGGAAGCGGGCGTCAAGCTGGGCGAGTATTTTCGCGCGCTGGTGGACGAACGGAGGGCCAGGCCGGGCAGCGATCTCATCAGCATGCTTGCGAACGTCGAGGTGGACGGGGAATACCTGCCGGAGCTGGTGCTCCTCTCTTTCCTGCGCCAGCTGATGAACGCGGGCGGGGACACGACCTATCGCGGCACCAGCGCACTCCTGACCGGGCTGCTGCAGAACCCGGATCAGCTCGAGGCCGTCCGCCAAAATCGCGAGCTGATCCCCGACGCGATCGAGGAAGCGCTGCGCTGGGAAGGGCCGATCGTGGCGCACCTCCGGGTCGCGACGGAGGACACCTCGGTCGGCGGCGTCGCCATCCCGGCCGGGTCATCCATCGACGTGATCGCCGGCGCGCTCAACCGCGACCCTGCCCTCTACCCCGATCCGGACGCCTTCAACATCTTCCGGGAGCGGCGGGCGCATTATTCCTTCGCGCGCGGACCGCATATCTGCATCGGCCAGCACCTCGCCCGGGTCGAGATGACGCGCGCATTGCACGCGGTCCTCGACAACCTCGAAAATCTGCGCCTCGATCCCGACAAGCCCGCCCCCCAGCTTCGCGGCCTGACCATGCGGGTGCCCGGCAACATCCACGTCCGGTTCGATCCGCACTAAGCGCACGTGTCGGGATCGGATCCGCGAAGGTGAAGGAACTGGCGGAACGGGGCATGCAATATGCCTTGATATATATCGAAATTATATGAATATTTCGATATTGGCATAGATAATACCATAACTTTGGGCGCGATTTCCTGTGGCCTTGGGCGGTCCTTGATGAACGCGAATCGGACAGTCGGGATCATCACTCTCCGCCGACATTACTGCCATTCGACAGCGCGAATGCGCTCCCTGATAGCGGTCGTTCGTTCATCCTGTCGCTGCATCGGCGTGTGCGACTCGCTTTGGGACGAAGCCGTCATCGACGGGTTCGGTCAGGTGCGACCGCTTCCGGCATCAAGCATCCATCAGGAGCGCTGCCGTCCAGCCGGCCAATGCCGCGCCGCCAAGCCAGAGGATGAAGGCAGCGCCGCCGCCGTAGAGCAGCAGGGCAAGGCCGGGCAACAGGGCGGCAGCTGCAAGCAGGCGGCGCAATCCTGCATCATGCCCTTTCCCCTTGCGCGCTGAGCGGCGGCGCTTGGGATCGCCGTGGCCGAGTAGGAATACGAGGCCTCCTGAGGCGACAATCGCCAACAATGTGAGGACACTCATCATTCGGCCGGTTGCAGGATCGTCGGTTGGTGCGTGGCTTTGGACGGGCGACCCAGTTGCCAGAGCATCCGTCCGCCCGCCAGCAGGAAGGCGATGTCCAGCATGACGATGATGGGTTGGCCGGCGGCGAGCGCTGCGGCCCAGCCTGGCCCGCCGGCCACCAGCCGCAGGAGCGGAAGCGCGACGAGCAGCGCTCCGTCCGCCCGGCGCAGCCAGAGACCGAGGCGGACGCAGTCAGGCGCGATGACCCCTGCGCCGATGGCGAGCGCGGCCCCGATCAGGAAGCCCGCGGGCGTCCACCATGGAGCGTTGCCCGCCGGCATGGCGAGGAGGAAGGCGGCGGCGGAGGCGGCGAGCGCAAACGGAAGGCCAAGGCACACAACCATGTTGGTCCGCTCCAGCCAGGCGAAGGAGCGCACACCGTCCTCTCGCCGGACGAGCCAGAGGCGCATGCCGGTGTAGGTGACGTAACACATGGCGAAACCGAGACCGAACCAGATCGCCTTCGACAGCAGCCCCGCGAAATTGCCAAAATGGAGCGGAGACATGATCGCGGCGAGTGTGCCACCGGTCGACGGCCTTGGCCCGATCAACGGCTTTTCCTGAAGGAAGACGGCGGTCGCGCCGTCATAGAGGAGCGACACGGGGGCGAGCGCGGCAGCTTTGGGCGGATGATAAGTTGTGACCCTCGCGTCGGCCCGGCCGAAATTCTCGATCGTGACGAAGGTCGGGATCGCGCCCGCCCGCGCGATGGCGTCGGCATTGATGCGGTCCATATTGCCGATCACCGCGGGCCGGGGATCGGGGCTTCCGGGATTGCCATAGATTGCTTCGGTCAGCGCATGCACATTGCCGCCGAACGCCGCCATCGCCACGAGGGGAACGCCGACGGTGCCGAAGAAGGAAAAGAAGCTGCCGGTGAAAGCGAGGACGAAAGCGAAGGGCAGGCTCCATGTGCCCGCGACGCTGTGTGCGTCGCGGTTGGCGAGGATCGCGCTACCCGAACGGCGCAGGGTGAAGATGTCCTTGAACAAATGGCGGTGGATGAGCAGCCCCGAGATCGCCGCCACCAGCATCGACAGGCCGAGGATGCCGGTGAGCAGCAGCCCCCAGGGATTGGGCAGGTGCAACCGGACATGGGTATCGACAAGAAAGCTTCTCAGGGCATTGTCGTTGCGTGCGCCATAGACGTCGTCGTTGGTACCGGCCTGCCGGTGGATGACGCGCCCGTCGCCATTCACGACATAGAAGAGGCCGCGGCTGATGAGTTCGCCGCCGGCCATCTCGTGCCGGTGGAAAAACAGGCCGAGATCATGGTCGCCGGTCTCGAACACGTCGACCGCTTCGCGATATTTCGCGGGGGTCTCCGTGCCCAGCTCCCGCAGCGTGTCCGCCATCGGCCGTTCGAACGCAGACCTGGTGGCGACATGACCGGCCGACCATGCGCCGATCTCCTCGGCGAAGACGGCGGCTGTTCCGGTCACCACGACCGCATAGAGCAACAGGCCAAGCAGGATGCCCGACCACCCATGGACGGCGACCATCGCCTTGGTCTCGTGCTTGGGCAGGTGGATCATCGGTGAGCCTCCGTGGAAGCTGCGCCTTTGTCGAGAAATTTGTGAGCGATGAGTGCGGCATGGACCAGCAGCAGCCCGAGCGCGACGATCGCCACCCGACCCAGGCGGCGGTCGAGGCAGGCGTGGAAGAAGAGGCCGGCCCAGATCAGCGGCGCCAGGATGAGCGGCAACACGAGATTGTCAATGCCCGCCGCGCCGCCCGGCAGCCACAGCGCCATGCCGGCCATGACCGCCAGCGCGATCAGGATGGCGCCCGGACCGGCAAAGGCAAACCGGACCCAGCGACGCGACGTTACCGTCATGCTCTTTCCTTTTCCGCTTAGTATTTCAGGCTTATCGTGCCCAGGATGGTGCGTGGCGCGCCATAATAGCCCTGGTCATAGTTGAGCGCGGTCAGGTATTTGGCGTTTGTCACGTTTTTCAGGTTCGCGCTGATCTGGAGATTTTCGGTCAGCCTGTAGCTGGCGAGCAGATCGAGCAGCGCATAGCGGGGCTGGGTGATGCGGATCGGCGCGCCGGTGGTGATCGAAACGGTGCCTGGTTCGAGATAGATTTTGCTCTGGTACTGCACAGCCGCACCGAGTTTCAGCGCGGGCAGCGCAGGCGGCGAATAGGTGAGCGTCAGGCGGCCGAGCTGGCGGGGGACGAAGGTGCGGACCGCTTCGCCGTCCTCGCCGCGCACCCGCATGATCGTGTAGCCACCGGTCGCCTGAAGCCCCGGTGCGATCATGCCGGCGAATTCGAACTCGATCCCCTGCGACTTGGCGTCGATGCCGCGATAGATGGTCTGGCCGATTGTCGCGTCGAAGCCGGCCGCCTCGGCGGTGTTCCTCTGCCGCGCCTGGAAGATGGCGAGGCTGGCGTTGAGGCGGCCACCCATCCACTCGCCCTTGAAGCCCGCCTCGAGATTGTCACCCTTGATCGGGTCGATCAGTTCGCGATTGGCTGTCGTCTGGGTCTGCGGGTTGAAGATGGTGGCGAAGCTCGCATAGGCGCTGATGCTGTCCGAAAGGTCGAGCGTTGCGCCGACGAAGGGCAGGAAGCGCGTCCAGTCGTAGGCCATGTTCGCGCCATAGGAGAAGCCCTTGCTGGTCGCGTGCGTGAGGTTGCCGCCGATCATGAGCTTGAAAGGATCGGCGAGGCTCAGGCGGATGAGGCCGTAGCCGGTTTCGCGCTTGGTCGTGCGGTCGCCGCTTTCGAGGAAACTGGTGTTGAATACGGTCGGGAAGTTCGGCTCGGGCGTGTTGCCGCTCAGCAGGTCGTCGATCGAGAGTTCGAGACCGATCGCGCCATAATCATAGCCAGATGTCTGGACGTAACGCTGGGCGCTGCGGTTGACGCCCAGCATCACGTCATGCTCGCGCCCGAACAGCGCGACCTTTCCCGCGACATAGGCATCAATGGTGAGGTTGCGGGTTTCGGCCCGGAACGCACCGGGATAGCTGCGGATGTTTCCGCCTTTCGCACTTTCCGCCGGGTCGATGCCGCCGGGAAATGCGGCGCTGGGATAGCCATAGACGTAGAAGAGCCGGTCGTCCTCGCTGACGGCGCGGCGCACGACCGTCAGCTTGGCGTACCAGTCGTCGTTGAAATGATGGACGAGATCGCCGAAAATCTGGCGGTCGACCACGTTCCAGCCAGCCCATCCGGGGCCGCTGTTTGCCGAACGCGGCAGATCGATACGGGTGCCATCCGTATAATTGAGCGGCAGCGCGCCCCAGGTTGCGCCACGGCTCTGATGGTCCTGATGGCCGTAGCCGAGCGTCAGCGTGGTTTGCGGTCCGAGGTCCGCCTCGATTATGCCATAGCCGGTCCAGCGGCGCAGGCCGTAGCGGTCGAGGTAGCTGTCCTCGTCGAGATAGGCGCCGACCGCACGGGCACGGATGCCACCGTCTGCGGTCAGGGGAACACTGACATCGGCGTCGAGCCGCAGATGGTCGTAGGAGCCATATTGCGCACTGCCGCTTGCCTGGAACGTCTTGGCCGGTCGCTTGCGGATGAAGTTGACGACGGCGGACGGATTGCCGGTCGAGGAAAGCAGGCCGGGCGCGCCGCGCACCACGTCGATATGATCGTAGATGGCGGTATCGATCGATCCGGTTTGCACCTCGAACGCAAAGGGCAGGCCAATGCCGTCGATCTGGAAGGTCTGAATGTCGAAGCCCCGTGCTGAATAATAGATGCGGTCGGTTTCCTGCGCCTGCACCTGAACGCCCGGCACGGTCTTCAAGAGGTCATTGATGTCATTGAGCTGGAAGTCCTCGATCTGGGCGCGGGTGACGACGCTGACCGACTGGGGCGTTTCCCGCTGCGAGATCGGGAAGCGCATCGTCGTCGTCTGCTTCTTCACCGCATAATCGTCCTGCCCCTCGGTCCGCTCGCCCGTGACGATGATCTCGGCATCGCCAGGCGCAGCGGGGGCTTCGGCGGCGGGGACGGCAGCGGCTGCGGAGGCGAGGATGGTCAGCAAGATGGGCATGAGAAAGCAGGTTCCCGTTTTCGATTTCCCGCTGCCTAGTGAGACAAATTCGCTTTTGCAAGTCATTTGCAATAGCATCAGTCTCCTGAGTCATTGAGCTGGACGGCCATACGGAACGCCTGCAAGCGTTGGCATCACGGCGGAATTGGAATGCGGGATTCTGCAAAAGGCGCCGTGCCCGATGGCGGTGCGGAACCGAGCGGACGGTGGCAGGCAATTTCTCGCGTAGGAGTAGGCGCGGGAAGCGAGTAGCCAGGGTCGAGCGAAACCAAACCTGGTGATGGCCGGTTGGGATGAGCGGGGGCTAAGAACGATCAGGGGCAGCGCGTTGAACAGGTGGCAGTGGGGCTTGCGGCTGCTCACGCGACGGATGTGGTTTCGTGCCGCCCTGTTCTGCCTGTTCGCCATTCTTCTCGCTCTTGCCAGCGCCGTGCTTGGCCACGTCATTTCGTATGATTTTGCGGCCAAGGTCGGTGCCCGTTCAGTCGACAACATCCTCAACGTGCTGGCATCGAGCATGCTGGCGGTGACCACTTTTTCGCTCACCGCGATGGTCTCCGGCTATTCCGGCGCAACCAGCAACATCACGCCCACGGCTGTGCAGCTGCTGGTCGAGGATTCCACCGCCCAGAATGCGCTGGCGACGTTCCTCGGCAGTTTCGTGTTCGCCATCGTCGGGATCATCGCGCTGTCCACCGGGCTTTATGGGGAAAGCGGTCGGTTCATCCTGTTCGGCGGCACGATCCTGGTCATCGCGATCATCGTCGTCACGTTTCTTCGCTGGATTGAACACATCACCCGGTTCGGGCGGGTCAACGATACCATCGACCGTGTCGAAGCGGCGGCCATGAAGGCCGCACGGGCGATGGGGCGGCGGCCCCGCGTCGGGCCTCGCCGGCGGCGGACTGTGCCCGATGGCGCTTGCAGCATACATCACGAGCGCATCGGCCGCGTCACCCATGTCGATATTCCCGCACTGCGCGGAATCGCCGAAGCGCTGGATGCCGAAATCGTCGTTTCGGCTTTGCCGGGGACGATGGTCAATCCCGCCCGGATGCTGGCGTGGACCAGCGCGAACTTGGAGCCCAAAGCGGTCGAGCGCATTCGATCGTCATTCACGGTCGCGCACGACCGCGCCTTCGACCATGACCCGCGCTTTGGTCTCGTGGCGCTTTCGGAGATAGCCTCGCGTGCCCTGTCGCCGGCAGTGAACGATCCTGGTACGGCCATATCGGTGCTTGAAGCAGGCACGCGGGTGCTCGCCACCATGCTTGCACTCGAACCGGATGACGATAGGGAGCGCGCCGACACGGTCGTGGTGCCGGCGTTTAGCGTTCCCGACCTGCTGGAGGACCTTTATCGTCCGATCGCGCGTGACGGTGCCGGTATTCTCGAAGTTGCGATCCGGCTGCAGAAATCCCTCGCTGCACTCGCCGCGCAGTCACCCGAGGCGCGAGCCGATTGCAAGGTCATTGCCGACGACGCATTTTCGCGGGCGATGGCGGCCATGACCGCCACGGTCGATCAGGAACGGTTGGCGCAGATCCATCACCGATATTGGTCATAGGCGGCCCTTGAGCGGGCGTCGCGCTGGACTTGGACGGAGGTCTGTCGCAACGTCGCCGTCTCAATTGCCTCCGGCATGGCAAGGCCGGCTCGCTACAGGAATTCCCACCTTTGATCGGCAATCTGTCGCTTACGCCGTTCAATGCCGCTGCGGTGCTCATCGTGGCTGCGGCGGTGCTCGGCTATGTGAACTTCCGCTTCCTTCGCCTGCCTTCGTCCATCGGGCTGACGGTCATGGGCGCCGTCGCCTCGCTGCTCGTCGTGGCGTTGGATGAGCTGCTGCCAGGGAGCTCGTTCGGACGGGATCTGGCCAGATTCATTGCCGGAATCGATTTCCACGCCACCTTGATGGATGGGATGCTGTCTTTCCTGCTGTTTGCCGGAGCGCTGCATGTGTCGTGGCATGAGTTGCAGAAGGGGAGATGGGCGATCCTCGTGCTCAGCACGGTGGGTGTGATGCTGTCGACGGCAATCGTTGGACTGGGATTTCACTGGCTGACCAAGGCGATGGGCCATCAGATCCCGGCGATCTGGTGCTTCGTGTTCGGCGCCCTGATCAGCCCGACGGACCCGGTGTCGGTGATGAGCGTGCTGAAACGCACCAGCGTTTCCCCGCTGCTGGAAGCGACCGTGGCCGGGGAAAGCCTGTTCAATGATGGCGTGGGCGTGGTCATTTTTGCGATCCTGCTGGCCGCCGCGACCAGCGGTGCGCCGCTTGACGCGGGACACGCGGCGATCCTGTTTGCCGAGGAAGCCGGTGGGGGCATCCTGCTGGGCCTGGTGATCGGGTGGATTGCGTTTCGCGCCATGCACTCGATTGACGATTACAAGGTGGAAGTCTTGATCAGCCTGGCCACGGTGATGGGCGGCTATGCGATTGCCAGCCCGATCCATGTCAGCGGGCCGGTCGCCATGGCGGTGGCAGGTCTGATCGTCGGCAATGCCGGCGTTGCCCACGCGATGAGCGACACCACGCGTGACTATCTGCACAAGTTCTGGGACCTCGTCGACGATATCCTCAATACCGTGCTGTTCCTGCTGATCGGCCTCGAGGTGGTGACAGTGTCGCGCGACATCGGGCTGGTCGTGTTGGGCGCGGGGGCGATCGCGCTGTCGCTGCTCGCCCGGTCACTATCGGTGATCCTGCCGCTATCCGCTTTCGGCAAGGCCAGGGCGGCCGGTGCAGTCGTGCCGGTCACGCTGATCTGGGGCGGGCTGCGCGGCGGCATTTCCGTCGCCCTCGCCCTTGGGCTGCCCCCGGGCGAGGCACGTGATCTGATCTTGGCCGCGACTTACGCGGTGGTCCTGTTCACCGTGGTCGTGCAAGGCGGAACGATCGCCAGGGTATTGGCACGGCTGGATCAAACTCCGCGGGATGGCTCCACCCCCTGATCCGGCATCTGCGAAACTGACGGCAGGCCTTTGCTCAGCCAGGCACTCTTTCCTGAAGCGCTTCGGTGTAGCGTTCGAGCCACCACATCACGTCTTCCTCCGTCACGTTCTGCATCAGCTTGCGCCACCGGCGAATCCGCTCGTCCAGCGGCATGGACAGCGCCTGGTGCAGCGCGTCGGAGATTTCCTCGGCGCTGTGCGGATTGACGAGAAGCGCATCGGTCATCTGCTCGGCGGCCCCGGCGAAGCGGGACAGGATGAGAACGCCGGGATCGTCGGGATCCTGCGCGGCGACATATTCCTTGGCAACCAGGTTCATGCCGTCTCGCAGCGGGGTGACGAGGCCCACCTTGCTGGCGCGATAGACGCCGGCCAGCATGTCCCGGGGGTAGGCCTGGTTGACGTAGCGGATCGGCACCCAGTCCAGCCCGGCATGGGCGCCGTTGATGCGACCCGCCAGGCCTTCGAGCGTGCTGCGGATGCGTTGGTAGCTGTCGACCGTTCCCCTGGAAGGCGGGGCGATCTGCAGCAGCACGACCTCCTTGCGCTCGGCCGGGTGCTCGGTGAGGAAGCGTTCATAGCCGAGGAAGCGTTCCTCGAGACCCTTGGAATAATCCAGCCGGTCCACGCCGACGATCACGGTGCGACCGACCGCACTTTCGCGAACGCGCGCATAGGTCTCGCGGGCCGTCTCGCTGCCGGCGAGCGCGGCAAATTCCGCCGCATCGATGCCGACCGGGCAGGCGATCAGGCGAACCTGGCGGCCGTCTACGTTCAGCACATTGGCAGCATCGATGGTGGCGCCCATTTCATCGCGCGCGTAGTCGCAGAATGATTGCAGCCATTCTTCGGTGTGAAATCCGATCAGGTCGTAATCCAGCAGGCCTTCGACCAGATGGCGCGCCTCTGGCAAAGTCGCCAGCAGGCGCCGCGGCGGCCAGGGAATGTGGAGGAAGAAGCCGATGCGATTGGCAAGCCCCCTGGCCCGCAGTTCCTTGCCCAGCGGGAACATGTGGTAGTCCTGCACCCAGACGAGATCGTCGGGCTCGATCAACGGCAGGACGGTGTCGGCAAAGCGCTCGTTGGCGCGCTGGTAGCCGCCGGCAAAGCTGCGTTCGTATTCCGCCAGGTCGATCCGGTAGTGAAACAGCGGCCACAGCGTGCGGTTGGCATAGCCGTTGTAGTAGTCCTCGATATCCTGCTCCTCGAGATCGACCGTGGCCGTGGTAACGCCGTCGATACGTTCGAGATTGATGTGCCCGGTGAACTCGGCGGTTTCGTTGCCGGACCAACCGAACCAGGTCCCGCCATGCTCGCGCAAGGCCGCCGAAAGCGCCACTGCAAGCCCGCCCTGAGCGCCGCCCCCGGCGCTGACACGGTTCGAAATGACGATCAGCCTGCTCATCGGACGGCATTCCACGGCTTGCTCAACAGGACGGCGCAGTTGATCAGGCCGACGAGGGAGTAGGTTTGCGGGTAATTTCCCCAGAGTTCGCCGGTCACGGGATCGATATCTTCCGACAGAAGGCCGGCTTGCGTCCGCCGCGTCAGCATCTCTTCGAAAAGAACGCGCGCTTCCTGGCTGCGGCCGGTAAGGTGCAACGCTTCAATCAACCAGAACGTGCAGACGTTGAACGCCGTCTCCGGCAGGCCGAAGTCGTCCTCGGTTGCATAGCGCAGCATGTGCGAGCCGCGGCGCAGGCCGCCTTCGATGGCTTCCAGCGTCGCGATGAAACGCGGATCGTCGGGCGCCAGGAAACGCAGGTCCAGCAACTGGATCACGCTCGCATCGAGATCGTCACCGGCAAACGTGGCGGACATGCGTTGCGAATCCGGGCGCCATGCCGCGCTTTCGATCCGCTCGCGGATAGCTGCCGCACGCTGGCCCCAGAACTCTCCCCGCTCGGCCAGTCCGAGCGCCTGCGCCGCGTTGCCGAGGCGATCGCACGCCGCCCAGCACATGGCCGCCGAATAAGTGTGGACGGACTGGCGGGTGCGCAGCTCCCACAGCCCGGCATCGGGCTTGTCAAACAGCTCCCAGGCCCGTTCGCCGACCTTTTCCAGGGCCTCGAAGTCGGCCACGCCGGACATGCGCAGCAGGCGCTGATCGAGAAAGCCCTGCGTGTTGGACAGCACGATCTGTCCATAAGCGTCGTGCTGGACCTGCGAATAGGCCGCATTGCCGACCCGCACCGGGCCCATGCCGCGGTATCCGGCAAGGTGATCGGCCTCGCGTTCTTCGAGAGTGCGCTCGCCAAGAATGCCGTACAACGGCTGGATATGTCCGCCCTTCGCCTCGTCGACGATATTGCGCAAATAGGCCAGGTAACCTTCGAGGACATCGAGCGCGCCCAGCCGATTGAGCGCCTGGACGGTATAGTAGGCGTCGCGGATCCAGCAGTAGCGGTAATCCCAGTTGCGCCGGGAACCGGCATGTTCAGGGATCGAGGTCGTCAGGGCGGCGACGATGGCGCCGGTTTCCTCGTGCTGGCACAGTTTCAGCGCGATCGCCGAGCGGATCACCACGTCCTGCCATTCGACCGGAATCGCGAGGCCGCGCACCCATTCGCGCCACTCAGCGGTCGTCGCCGCGAGCATCTGCTCCACTGTCGCGGCAATATCGCCAACGAAACTCTCGTCAGGCCCCAGGAAGAAGTAGTGCGGCTGTTCCAGCCTGAAGGCGCGTTCCTCGGCGATCAGTCCAACCGGTGCCGAGGTGGTCAGGCGCATCGTGATCGCGGCGGAAGGGTATCGGATGTGGCTGGACCCGCCGACCCGGATGGCGCAGGCAGAGCCCCACTCGCAGGTCGGCCGCAAGCGAACCCGGACCCGCGGCGAACCGGCCACCGGTCGCACGATCCGGGCAAAGGCGACCGGGCGATAGTTGCGCCCGTTTCTGCCGAAATACGGGCAAAAATCGACCACCTCGATCTCGCCGCCGTCCGCATCGCGGTGGCGGGTGACCAGAACCGGCGTATTGCGCAGGTAGTGCTGGCTGGTGCTTGTCCGATCCTCCAGGTCGATCGCCCAGAACCCGGCCGAGGGCGCGTCTCCGCCGAGGAGTGCGGAGAAGAACGGATCGCCATCGACGCGCGGCACACAGCCCCATACGAACTGTCCGGACGTGTCGACGAGGGCGGAGACCTGGCGATTGCCGATCGGCCAGAGATCGAGCGACATCGTCATCCTGCCACCTCGCGCAGCCATTGCCTGAGCGAGGCCGGCGAAGCCAGGCCGAAGTCGGCGGCGGTGGTGCGCGGCTCGCCCACCAGAATGGCATGGCCGCCGAGTTCCCGCACTGCCATGAAGCCCGGTTCGTCGGTCAGGTCATCCCCCGCGAAGACCGGCACCGTGCCCGCCATCGGCGATCGGCGCATCAACCTGTGAACCGCAGCGCCCTTGTCGCCCCCGGCGACGCGCAATTCCACGACCATCTTGCCCCGCTGAAGTTGCAATCCAGCCGCACCTGCCAGCGATTCTGCCAATGCTTCTGCCGCCACGGCCGCGTGGGGCGCCAACCGGTAATGGAGCGCCACGCCGAAGCTCTTCTCCTCGACGAGCACGCCGGGCCATTGCCGCGCGAATGTATTGAACCGTTCGGCCACAGCATCGAGGCTGGCGGGCCGGGCCGGATGCGCATCGATGCCGTTCCAGCGATGCTCGCAGCCATGGCTCGCCGAGATGGCGATGTCCGCTGCACAGCTTCCGAGGATCTCGTCGATCTGCTTGAGCGACCTTCCACTGATGACTGCCAGGCGACCATCAAGTCTTGCGCCCAGCGCCTTCAACAACAACCGTGATTCCGGCTCGAAACACACGCCGTCCGGGCGCTCGGCAAGGTCGAGCAGCGTGCCGTCCAGGTCGAGAAAGAGCGAGGCCTCGTCCAGCAAATCAACCGGAGGTGGAGGTAGCTGCATAACGGAACCCGCGATCGGGCTTCTCCTCCTGATCTTCAGCGACACCCTGGGAAATGGGCCTGGCCTGATGTGCGGCCTCACAGCTGTCAACGAACTGCAGGCCAATGGGGTTCCGGGAGGTAATTTCGCTCGGAGGCGTGAGGCTGTTTCGAACCTGTCGTCGCGGGAACGGACCTGCCACGGCAATCTAAATGGCGAGTTTCACTGTCACTCGGACTTGCCGCGGCTCGACCGGGTGGATGTGGACATCATCGACCCCGGCCGCCGGCTCCCCTGCCAGCCGCGAGGTGTAGAAGTAGCTGATGTCCGGATCCCGACTGCCCAGCAGGTTGAGCACATCGACCGCGACCTGCCAGCGACCGAGTTGGCGATAGGCGCCCAGGTTGACCAGCGTCGTCGCCCGCGATCGAACGGAGTTGTCTTCAATCAGCGGCGCGCTCGCAAAATGGCGCACTCGCAGCGAGCCTGACCATTGGCCCCATTTCGCCGCCGCGCCCGCACTCAGCACCGCAGGGGTGGCGCCGGGAATGAACGTCTGATCCGGCGCGACCCCCCGAAACCGCGCGTGAGTCAGCGCCAGCCCACCATCCAGCGTCAGCCACGGCGCCGGCTTCCAGAACAGGGCGAGTTCCGTGCCGAACCGGCGGCTGGCGGCGTTGGGCTCGGTCGCGCCGGCATCGCCGACGAAGACGAGTTCCGATGCCACGTCGAGCCAGAAGCCGACGAGCGAAGCGGTCAGGTTGTGCCGTTCCAGCCGCGCGCCCAGTTCGGCGCCACGCGAGCGGGCGAAGACCGGCACCTGCCCGGCCGGGTCGCCGCTCGCGGGATCGACGCGGATGGTGGCGCCGCGCACGTCGTTGGAGTGATAGCCTTCGCCATAGTTGGCATAAAGTTCGAGGCCGTCGGCCGCGTGCCAGGCGAGCGCCGCCTTGGGGGTGACGATCGCCGCCGAGCCGGTGCCGGAATTGGCGGCAAGGTCCGAACGGACGTCGTAGCCTATCGCATCGCCGCGCAGGCCGGCGATCAGGCGCAGGCGTGGCGTCAGGTGCCATTCCCCCTCCGCGAACACAGCCCCGCCCACCTCGTCGACCCGGTCCTCGCGCACCGTCGCGGTGATCGCGCCATGTTCAGTCCGGTAAAGGCCGAGCTTGCCGATGCGATCCCAGCGCAGGTCCGCCCCGAACCGCCAGTCGATCCCGCCGGCATGAAGCGTGTGGCGCAGCGAGCCACCGAACACGCCCCGGCGATCGACCTGGCGAAACTGGTCGCCGTGGACCGGATCGTCGAGGAAGTAGGTGAAGTTCGAGGTCAGTTCGAGGCGGGAGGCGATGGCATAGGCGGAAATGCGAGTATCTGCGAAGGCGCCGTTGAAAGTCAGCGCCAGCCGGCCGGAGCGGCCGCCCAGATCAGGATCGATATTGCCGTCGAGCGGGATCAGGCCCGAGGTGATCGCGCGCTGCGGCACCTGATCGGTCGCGTTCCAGCGGTTGGCATAACCCGCCAGCCCGACCGACCAGTCGGCGGCGGTGAACCTGACCATGGCCGAATATTTGCGCTGCCGCTCGTCCAGCACCCACGGGCCGTCGTTGCGGGTTGCCTCCAGCCCTGCGAGCAGGGTGCCGGCCGCGAGGTCGGTGCTGCCGGCGACAAGCGCGCGGGCATAGCCGAAGGAACCGGCGGTAACCTCCGCCAGCGGTCGCGGCAGGCGTGACTTGAGCACGAACGACAGCGACCCGGCAGATGCGAAATCCCCCTGCGCGGCGTGGTATGGCCCCTTGGTGTAGTCGATCCGCTCGACCAGTTCGGGAATCAGGAAATTGAGATCGAGGTAGCCCTGGCCGTGGCCATGGCTGCGCATGTTGATCGGCGCGCCATCGACGAAGCCGGCGAGGTCGGTGCCATGGTCCAGATTGAATCCACGCAGGAAATACTGGTTGGCCTTGCCCTCGCCGGAATGCTGGGTGGCGATCAGGCCGGGGACGTTTTCCGCCAGTTCGCCGACGCGCGACAGCGGGCGCTGCTCGAAATCGGCATAGCCGACGGAGCCTTGCGAGCCGCTGTCGGCCGTGCCGACCTGGGCAATGCTCCGGCCGTAGACGACGATTTCCCCGCTCCGGTCCGGCGGGGAATCGTCGGCAAGGGCCGCGCGAGGCCAGGCAACCGCCAGCAGGCCGAACGCCAGACCGGCGCGGTCAGGACGATCCATGGTTCAACCCTTGAGGCGGGCGGTTCAGGCGATCAAGACGAGGCCTTGCCACGGGGCGAATACCAGATCGGCGACGACCAGGCGCGCTGCTGGATGGTCGCCGGCACGTCGGCCGGCAATGGCAGACCATATTCGAGCGCGCGCAGCGTCGTCCAGCGCGGGGTGGGGATTTCCAGCACGCGGACGTAGTAGACGGCATTGTCGCCCGGGCGGAAGGTCGGGTCCTTCCACACCGTCGCCAGCCGCGCCGCGCCGATCGCATTGGTATAGGCCCCGGTCTTGAGGTCCACAGTGTCGCCGATGGCCGGGAGCTTGCCGGTCTTCGGGTCGATCCTGCGCGTGCCCGCCCAGGCGACGTCGAAGATCCGCTCCTGCTGCTTGCCGGCCACTTGCCAGAGCTTGACGACCTGGATGCGGTCGAGATTGCCCCGCTTCGGGTCCTTGATCGCCTCGATGGCGAAACTGGGGGCGCTGCCGGCGGCGGCGGGCAGGTCGCCCCCCATCGGGACGCCCTTGGCATAAGCGGCATGGACCCAGTCGGCCTGCTGCTGCAGCGAAGGGGAGAAGCCCCAGCCGCCGAAGAAGCGCAGGCGGATGTGGCTGCCGGAGGTGGCGTAGGTTTCCTTGCGGCGGAGCGCGGCGAAGATCGCCTCGCGGGTGTTCGATTCCGCCCAGACCCCGGTCAGCGCCGCCGGGCTAAGAATTTCCGCCTTGAGCGCGGTATTGGCCGGTTGCGCGCCGAGGCCGATCTGCGATGCCGCCGCCTCCTTGTCCTTGGGCTTGCCGCCGCCGAGGTTGGCCACCGCAGTGCCGCCGTATTCCTCCGGCGAGTTGACCGACAGGCCCGAGTGCAGGTCGCCCGAGCCAACGGCGCCGTCCTTGTAGGGATTGGCGCCGATTCTGGACTGAATGACCAGCCCGCGCCCCAGCGCATCGCGCCAGTAGGAACCGCCCGGCCTGGATGGCGAGTTGCCAATGAGCAGGTGATCGAAGATCTCGTAGCCGGCGAACTCGTCGTTGCTGGAGAGCGCCGGGTGGGTTTCGGACGTGCCCTTGTTCTGCGCCACCTCGGAAAGCGGTTCGTTGGCCACGCGCAGTTCGGCATAGGCCTCGTCGATCGGGCGGCCCTTCAGCGTCGTCCAGTCATACATCAGCCCGTTCGACGCATTGCCGTTGTGCGCGATCGCCAGCGCCTCGTAGCCCTGGCCACGGATCTTCGACAGCCAGGTCCAAAGGTCCTGCGGATCGGTCGAATCCTGGGCGGTGAACGGCGACGGCGCGGTGGCGCCCCGGAAAATGACGTTGCGGTGCAGGTTCTGGCCCGAGGGCATCGAGGTCCACTCGTAGGCGATGAACGAGGTGAACTTGCCCGGCTCATAGGCGGCATTGGCGGATGCGATGTTGCGCGCCCAGGTCGAGGCGGCGACCTTGTCGTTGTCCGGCCCGAGCCGCCCGCCGGAGAGCAGGCCGACGAGCTTGAAAAAATTGGCGATGCCGCCGGCGCGGGCGAGCTTGCCGATTTCCGACAGCGAGAACGCGCTGTTGGGGTCGTCGAGCTGGTTGAACACGCCGATGTTCTCGGAGTGGTCGGTCACGGCGAGGAAATCGAGCGGCTCGGAGCGCCTGATCGGCTGGCCGAGGTAGTCGACCGTATCGCCCTTGGCGAAGGCATAGGCTTCGTCGGGCGTGGTCTTGGTGCCCATCAGCACATAGGCGTCGAAGCTGTTGGTCGTGTGCAGGTGGAGATCGCCGAAATAGGCGTCGCGGTCGGGGTTGACCTTGATCGCCCCCGCCGGTTTTGGCGCGACGGTTTCCTGCGCGGCTTCGGCGTGGCTGCCGAAGCCTACCAGCACATGATAGGTGAGCGGCAGGGCGGCGGCGCCGGCGAGCAGCCAATTGCGACGGATGGTCATGCGATTATCCCCTTTGTTGGACATTCAGACGATGGCGTCGAGCGCGGTGTGCAGGCGCTCGAGGAACCAGAACATGGCGAACGAGCCGATGGCATAGGCGGCGGTGGTCCAGGCCAGACGAGGTGCGGCCTGCGGCCAGCGCAGGCGCGACAAGGCCCAGAGCAGGGCGGCCACGAGGGCGACGAAAGCCAGCTGGCCGATCTCCACCCCGACGTTGAACAGGAACAGCGATGCCGGGATGTTGTGTTCGGGCAGGCCGATCTCCTTGAGCGCTCCGGCAAAGGCCGCGCCGTGCAGCAGGCCGAAGCCGAAAGCGACGATCCAGGGCTGCCGCTGGGTAATGCCCTCGATGCCGCGCTGCTTGCGGATCAGTTCGACGCCAAGGAACAGGATCGAATAGGCGACCATCGCCTCGATCAGCTGCGGATTGGGCGAGATCAGCTTGAGCGCGGTCAGCGCCAGCGTGATCGAATGGGCGACGGTGAACGCGGTGACCGTGCGCAGCAGCGGCTTCCAGCCGGAACTGAGCAGGAGGAGGCCGAAGACGAACAGCAGGTGGTCGATCCCGGTCAGGATATGGCCGATGCCGAGCGTGAGGTAAGCCGGGACCGAAGCGCCGGTATGGGCGTTGATCGCGAAGCTCGGCTGCGCCGGGGTCAGCACCCGCTGTTCCTCGTCGCCGTTCTTCAGGCGGACCAGCACCAGCGTGTCGGTGATCGTCCGTTCCAGGCCGGCGATGCGGACCTCGCGGCCATCGAGCCCGGCCCCGCGCAGATCGACCCCGCGCCAGCGGTGCAGTTCGAAGTTTTCCGCATCCTCCACCCGGTCCGGCGCACGCTCGATCAGGCCGCCGGCGATGTGCGGCCGGATGGCGACCGCCATCAGCCCGACCGAAGGCTGCTTCCACAGCACATCGGCCTTGCCGTCGGCCCGTTCGGTGATCTCGAGATAGGCCGGACGCACCTCGTGTGCCTCGACCTTGCTGGCGAGCGCCGCCAGGCCGGCGATGATCGCCGCCAGCCAGACCAGCAGCGGGAAGCCGTGGCGGGCGATCATGGCCGGTCCGTCCGGCTGACGGTGTAGCGGGCGAGCAAGGCGCGATAGGCGGCATCGTTGCGGGCGGCCCGGTCCTGCTCCTGCCAGGCGGCCAGCGCGTCCTGGCGGGCCTCGGCGAAGCCGCGGGGGCGGGCCGGCGTGCCGTCGGTCACCCGGACCACGTGCCAGCCGAAGCCGGAGCGGACCGGGCCGATCCAGCGCCCCGGCTGGGCGGCGAACACCGCGCGGGCGAATTCGGCCGAGCCGAAGAGGCGCTCGGTGTCGTCCCGGGCCAGCCGGGCCGTGACCTTGGGCCCGGGGAATTCGTCGCCGGTCGCGGCCGGCTGTCCCTGCCCGAGCCGGCTTGCGGCGGTCATGGCCAGCTGGCGGGCGGCGGCCTCGCCACGCTGGTCTATGGCGAAATAGCGCTGGTCGAACGTGCGCCGCGCCGGCTCGGCGAACTGCGCGGCGTGAGCATCGAACCAGCGGCGAAGTTCGGCTTGCGACGGCTGGCGCGGGGTCGCCATGTCGGCCTGGAGGAACTGGTATTTCTGGGCGAGGCGGCGACGGACGATCTCGTCGTCCTTGTCGAGCCCGAGCGCCAATGCTTCGCGCAGGTAGATTTCCTCACGCACGGTGTTGTCGACCATGGTGCGCATCTGCGCTGGCGTCGGGTTCGCGCCGTATTGCTGGATGTAGCTGTTCTCGATGCGCGTCAAATCGCCCGGCGCGATGGTGATGACATAGCGTTGCGACCGCGATTCCAGCCAGTGGGACACGGCGAAGATGAGGATGCCGAGGACCAGGAAATGAGTCAGCGGCTCGCGGAGCAGCGGGCGCAGGCGGGCGCGCCAGCCGGCGACCGGCTCGGGTTCGGGCACGGCGGCGGCCGAGGGGTCGGCCTCGGCAAAGCTCTTGAACATCGGCGGCATCCTCTCAGGCGAAGCGCCGGCCCCGCCGCGCGGCGGGGCCGGCACGTGTTCAGGCCGGTTGCAGGTCGCGCTCGATGGCGCGGCTCGAGCGGCCGTCGATGCCGACCGGCACTTCGCCATGGACCGTTGCCCGGCGCAGGGTGCGACGCTGGAGAGCGAAATCGGCGACGGCGCGGTGCTGGGTCGCGCGGTTGTCCCAGAAGGCGACATCGCCTGGCTGCCAGCGCCAACGCACGACGTTCTCCTCGCGGGTGATGTGCGCCTGGAGCGCGTTGATGATCGCCTGGGAATCGGCCCGGTTCAGGCCGACGATCTCGCGGACGAAGTGGCCGAGCAGCAGGCTGCGCTCGCCGGAGACCGGATGGACGCGGACCAGCGGATGCTCGGTCTCGTAGACGGTGGAGGCGAAGACTGCCTTGTGTTCGCGGCGGAACTTCGCCTGGGCTTCGGTCGTCGTCCCGCCGGCGCCGAGCACGGCGGCATAGTCGTAATCGTTGGTGTGGATCGCGCGCAGGCCGTTGGCCAGCTGGCGCAGCGGCTCGGGCAGGCTTTCATAGGCGGTCTCGGTGTTGGCCCAGACAGTGTCGCCGCCAGCCTCCGGCACGGTCAGCGCGCGCAGGATCGAGCCTTTGGGATAGGCCGGGACGAAGGTGACATCGGTGTGCCAGCTCGATGCGGCATAGCCCTCGCGGCTGTCGAGTTCGAGCAGGTAGCGCGAGCCGGCGGCGACGGGCACGGTCGGGTGGGCGACGGGATCGCCGAAGCGGGCGGCGAAATCCTCGTGCGTGGCATCGTCGAGCCCGTGCTGCTCGCGAAAGAACACGACCTTGTGGCGGATCACCGCCGCCTCGATCGCGGCGATGGTCCCGTCATCGAGATCGGGCGAGAGGGTGACGCCGTGGATCACCGCGCCGATCCGGCCGGTCACCGGGCGGATGTCGAGCGGGGAAGCAGGGTCCTTGGCATTGGGGTAGGATTGCACGAGGGTAGCCATGGGTAGTCTCCTTTCGGGGGGGTGGGAGGTCATTCGGCCGGCCAGGCCGCGCCTTCGCGGGCATCGAGACGGGCGCGGATGTCGCGATGGGCGGTTTCGTCGAGCGGGAAGCGGGCGAGCAGGCCGGCGGCGATGCCGTGGCCGAGTGCCGGGCCGAGGGCGAACAGCAGCAGCAGGGCATCGAGCGCGGCGGGCGGGTTCGCGCCATGCGGGTTGAAGCCGAGCCAGCCGAGCAACGGCAGCGCGATGCCCAGGGCCAGGGCCGAGCCGAGCTTGGCCGAGATGCTGAAGGCGGAATAGAACAGGCCGTTGCGCTGTTCGCCGCTGGCCAGGTGTTCGGCATCGGCAATGTCCGCCACCATGGCGCGCAGCATCAGGTTGCCGGCGCCCTGGGTCAGGCCCTGCGCGGCGGCGAGTGTCCACAGCAGGCCCAGGCGATCGGGGGTGAGCAGCAGCAGGCCGAGGTTGATGGCGGTCTGCAGGAGTTCCGCCAGCACTGCGGCCCGCGCCTTGCCGAGGTTGCGGCCGATGCGCTGCCAGATCGGCGCGGCGAGCACGCCGATGCTGTACTGGAACAGGAACAGGGCGGCGGCGAGATCGGGGCGACCGAAGTAGAACGAGACGACGAAGACGAGGAGCGCGGTGCGGACCCCCTGCCCCGCCGTCACCACCGTGTCGGCGGCGAGCACCCGCAGCAGCAGCGGGTTGCGCGCGACGGTGCGCAGGCCTTCGACCAGGCCATGGCCGACGCCGAGACGGTAGGGCCGGGCCGGAACCGGCTCGTCCGGCAGCGCGGTCAGCGTCAGCCAGAGGCCGGGAATGCCGGTCGCCAGCACCAGCGTGCCGAACAGGGCAAGGCGCAGGGTCTCGTCGCCGGGGCGCAGCCAGTCGGCCAGTGCCGGCAGGATCAGGGCGAGCACCAGCGCGACCGACGCCAGCAAGGTGAAGTGCGAGGCGATCGCCGTGCGCCGGCGATAGTCGCCGCTGATCTCGCCCGACCAGGCGAGCAATGCCGTCTGGGCGATCGAAGCGCCGGCGAAATAAGTGAACGCGCCGAGGCCGACCCAGGCGAGCGAGACATCCGGCGGCGGGAAGAACAGCATCGTCGCGCCGATCAGGAACAGCGCGCCGCCGCCCGCCACCCATGGCCGCCGCCGGCCGAACCGCCCGGAGGTGCGGTCGCTCAGCGTGCCGACCAGCGGATCGAGCAGCGCATTGACCGCCTGGCCGAGCAGGAACAGCAGGCCGAGGCTGGCCAGCGCGATGCCGTGGTGGCGCGACAGGATCGCCGGGACATAGGCCAGCACCGGCTGGGCGGCAGCATAGAGCGGCACCCCCAGCGCGGAGAAGCGCAGCACCTGCCAGTGGCTGGGTTCCGGTTTCGTGACGGGAAACGGGGGAAGCGTGCTGGCCATCGGGAATGCTCCGGCTGGAAAAAGGGCGGCGCCGGACCGGGCCGGCGCCGCCAGGGTGGAGAGGTCAGAGCTTGACGCGGAGGGTGGCGCCGAAGGTGCGCGGATCGCCGAGGGCGGCGGTGACCAGGCCGGGCGTGGTCAAGGCCCCGCGCGAGACGTAGTAGTTCTTGTTGGTCAGGTTGCGCGCCCACAGCGAGAAGTCGTAGCGCCCATTGGCGGTGCGCAGGCCGATTCGGCCGTTAAGCACGCCGTAAGCCGGGACCACGGCGTAGATCGAGTTGGTCGCCGACGAATTGAACGACGACCGATGCAGGAAGTCGGCATGGGCGTAGGCTTCGAACGTCTCGTCCACCGGCTGGGCCAGATCGGCGCCCAGCGAATAGGCGAACTTCGAGACTCCGGGCAGCGCGACGCCGCTGAGATTCTGGATGCCGTTGACGTTCGGGTTGTTCTCCGGCGCGTTCGGCGCGTTCTGGTAGTCGATATACTTCGCGTCGGTGTAGGCGCCCGACGCGCTGAGGCTGATCCACTTGCTGGGCGCCCAGGTCAGGTCGGCTTCCAGTCCCTTCGACTGCACCTCCGGCACGTTGTCGATGTACTGGACGAAGCTGGCGCCGAACGGCACGCTGATGTTGGCCTGGTAGTCGTGAACCTTGGTCAGGAAGGCGGCGGCGTTGACCGTCAGCGTATTGTTGAGCCAGGAGCTCTTCAGGCCGATCTCGAAGTTGTCGACCTTTTCCGGCCGGATCGTCGTGTGGCCGTTGCCGCCGGCGGTGACATTGAGCCCGCCCGACTTGTTGCCGCGCGAGTAGGTCGCGTAAAGCAGGGCATCCGGCGTGACCTTGTAGCCGAGCGTGACCAGGCCGGAGAGCGCGTCCGCCTTGACCGCAGCCGGGAAGCTGAGGTCGCTGGCCTGGAAGATGGCCGCCTGCGAGGGTGGCAGCGAAGAGAACAGCAAGGCGCGATCACCGCCCGATCCCGGGGCAAGGAAGCGGCTGAACGAGCCGGTCTTGTCCTCGTGGGTGAAGCGCAGCCCGGCGGTCAGCGTCAGCGGCTCGGCGAGGTGGACATCGACCTGGCCGAAGGCGGCGTAGCTCTTGGTCCGGGGGTCGGAATAGGAGGCGATCTGCAGGCCGTTGAGCGCGGTAGCGGCCGCCGCGATGGCCGCCGGCGTATTGGCGGGATTGGCCGGATTCAGGTTGAACACGGCGGCGTCCGGGCCATACTCGGTCAGGCCATAGCCGCGCACGACCTGCCAGAAGTAATAGAGGCCGGCCTGCCAGTCGATGAAGTGCCGGCCGGTGGAGGCAATGCGCAATTCCTGGCTGAACTGGCGCTGGAAGTTCTGCTGCTGGGCGGCGGTGGTCGCGGAAAGCGGCAGGCTGTCGCCGTCGTTGGCCGGCAGCCAGTCCCACCAGCGGTAGGCAGTGATCGAGGTCAATTGCGCGCCGCCGAGATTGTAGTCGATCTCACCCGAAACGCCGTAGCTCTTCATGTTGGCCTGGAACGGCGAGTTGGAATTGCCCCGCCGGTCGAACGCGTTGAAATCGTAGTTTGCCGGCGTCTGCCCGAAGCGGGCGATGCGGTCGACGAAGCTGTTGGGGATCGCGCCGCCGCCGCCGGCTGCGCTGAAATTGGTGAAGTAGCTGTCGAACAGGTTGAGGATGTAGTGCTGCTTCTGGCTGGAGAAATCGCCGATCAGCCGCACCTTGAGGTCTTCGCTCGGCTTCCACAGGAGCTGGCCGCGCACGCTGGTGTTCTTGTAGTTCTGCGCTTTCGAGTTGTCGTACAGGTTGGTCAGGAAGCCGTCGCGGTTGGTATCGGCCACGGTCAGGCGCACCGCCACCGTATCGCTCAACGGGGCTGAGGCGGAGACGCGGATCTGGTGGTAGTTCCAGTTGCCCAGCGAACCCTCGGCAGTCAGCTCCGGCTTGAAGCTAGGCTCCTTGCTGGTGATGTTGATGGCGCCTGCCGTGGTATTCTTGCCGAACAGCGTCCCCTGCGGCCCACGCAGCACCTCGATCTGCTTGAGGTCGACAAGGTCGAACTGCGACTGGCCGGGGCGGCCATAATAGACACCGTCGAGATAGAAGCCGACGCCGTATTCCAGCCCATCGACCGCCAGCGCCGAGTTGGCGCCGAGGCCGCGGATGGTGATGTTGGTGTTGCGCGGGTTGGTGTTGACCACCTGCAGGCTGGGGATCTGCTGGACCGCCTGGCCGATGGTGAAGTTGCCGGTGCGCTCCAGCGCCTTCTCGTCGACGACGCTGAGTGCCACCGGCACGTCCTGCGAATCTTCCTCGCGATGGCGGGCGGTAACGACGATTTCGCTCGCCGCATCGGCATCGGCGGCGGCAGCGTCGGCGGCTGCGGCCGCATGGGCCGGTGCCGCCAGGGCCAGGGCCAGCGTGGCGAAGGCGGTGGAGGCCAGCAGAGTGGCCGGGCGGATGGACGTGGGTTTGCTCATGGTTTCCCCCCTTGGGAATGTGGCGTGCGGACGCACGGAGCCACTCGCCGCCAGGCGGTGACGCGACGTTCGTGCGGCAATGAAAAAATCGGATCGGGCGACGATGCCCGTGCTGCATCCGCAGGCAGGCGCGAACCCGCTGGTGCGACGTGACTCGCGTGGGACCGGGGGAGACGTTCGCCCTGCGATCGCCGTGCAACACGGCCGTCGTGGCGGACCTGCTACTGACCCGGCCGGCTTTGAGCGCGGCGAACCGGCGACCTGGCGCCTGCCGGACGGATCAACACATCTTGGATTGGTTTCGCATCGTTTCGCCTCATCGATCAGAGTGAGGGGAACACGATGCCTGGCGCGGTCGCCCCAGCATCGTGCGCTTTAGCCGTTGGTCACGCGGAGCAAGCTGCATCCCAGTCAAAAGCCGCGGACCAGGACCCTGAATGCACGGCTGGCCTGGTCACCAGCGGTTCGTGCGGAGTGATCTCTACCTATTCGGTGGAGTATTCAGGGTCAAGCGTAGGTTTGCTATTCCGCCGCCAAGATCGCCTTTGCCGGGCATGGCCGGCGCTGCTTGCAATTGCCGCAGAAAGCGGGTGAGAAATCCGGGCTCTACGCAACCATGCGCGGGCATTCGTCCACTCAGCGAACCGACCCGTGGCCATTAGGGCGCGGAAGACCCTCGCCGGAAGCCCATCATGCGCAGACTGATTCCCGCATCGTTCCCCCTCCTGCTCGCCGTTGCCAGCCCGGTTCATGCCGGGGAGGTGGACGGCTTTCACCTGTCCGGCAGCGCCCGCCTGCGCTTCGAGACGATCGACGACCAGGCGCGCGCCGGTTTCAACAAGTCCGATTCGCTGGTCAACCTGCGCACCCAGGTCATGGCCGAATACCGCGCCCGGCCCTTCCGCGTGGTCCTCGATCTTTATGACAGCCGGGTATGGGGCGGGGATGCCGGCACGCCGGTCACCACCGGCGAGGTCAATGCGCTGGAGCTGGTGCAAGCCTATGTCGCCGCCGATCTCGGTCCGGTGCTGGGCAAGGGCACGCGCACCGGCATCCAGGCCGGGCGGATGATGCTCAACCTCGGCTCGCGCCGGCTGGTCGCCGCGGACGACTATCGCAACACCACCAACGGCTACACCGGCGTCAAGCTGGACCTCGCCACGCCCGCCGGCACCACCGCGACACTGATCTATACCCTGCCCCAGGTTCGCCTGCCCGACGATGCTGCGGGGCTGCGCGCCCGCCGGGTGGAGTGGGACAGGGAATCGTTCGACCTGGTGCTGTGGGGCGGCCTCGTCGGCCATCCGCTCGCCCGGCGCACGGGGGCGCCGCCGGTGCGCGGCGAGCTGGCGTTCTTCCACCTGGGCGAACGCGACGCCCCGGGCCGCCCCAGCCGCGATCGCTCGCTGGACACGGCGGAAGCCCGCATCGTGGCAGAACCGAAGCCGGGCCATGTCGATTACGAGCTGGAGGCCATGTATCAATGGGGCATGGCCAGCGCCTCGCTCGCCGCCGCCGCCCCCCACCAGCAGGTCAGCGCGACCTACTTCCGCATGGCTGCCGGCTATACCCTGCCGGATGCCTGGAAAACCCGCATCCTGTTCGAACTCGACCGCGCCAGCGGCGATGGCACCGGCCCGAGATACGGTCGCTTCGATCCGCTGTTCGGCATGCGCCGTGCCGATCTCGCGCCGGCCGGGCTCTACAACGAGATCGCGCGTGCCAACGTCGTGTCTCCCGGCGTGCGCGTGGAAGTCGCTCCCCCCGGGCGCCTTGACGCATTCATCGGCTACCGCGCACTGTGGCTCGCCAGCCGCACCGATGCGTTTTCCAGCACCGGGGTGCGCGATGCGACGGGCCGTTCGGGCAGCTTCGCCGGCCACCAGTTTGATGTCCGCCTGCGCTACTGGCTGATTCCAGCCCACCTCCGCTTCGAACTCGATGGCGTGCTGCTCGCCAAAGGCCGCTTCCTGCGCGAAGCCCCCAATGCCCCACCCGGCCCCAGCACCCGTTACCTGTCGCTGAACCTGACCGCTTCGCTGTAAATTTGCGGCAGCTACTTCAGAAACTCCGGTTACGTTTCAACCTAAGGAAAAGCGAGGCTAGTCACCGGGCCGCTATCGGCTGCGGTGTTTGTAGGTCGCCATTCCGCATTGTCCGCACAAGGCCGATCGGGGTCCATGACAAGAACGGCCCGCCAGGGATGACTCGACTCCCGGCTGAAGCTGAACGCACAGGAACAAATGCGGTCAGTCAGATCCGAACTCCGATTCCCAAGCAAAAAATGGCCGGACTGCCGTGAACGCTTACGAACATCATCGGATGGAGTGATGGCGGAGAGGGAGGGATTCGAACCCTCGATACCCTTGCGAGTATGCCGCATTTCGAGTGCGGTGCATTCGACCACTCTGCCACCTCTCCGCGAAGTGTCTCGGGGCTGCGAGGCAGGCCCGGTCGAAGAAGCGCGCGGTTAGCCGATGGGGGTGCGCTTGCCAAGCCCTGAAACGTGCGCCCGGTCAATTCTCGGGTAAGTTCGCTTGTGACGCACCTGCACAATTCCTATATTCGCCCCATGGAACGTTCCAGCTTCTTCTCCCCCCAGGCCGGCCGCCTCGTCGAGACCCCCCGCGCCAGTCGCGCGCGCTTCGCCATCGGCGATGTCGTGCGCCATCGGCTCTATGATTTCCGCGGCGTCGTCTTCGATATCGATCCGGTCTTCGCCAACAGCGAGGAATGGTATGAATCCATTCCCCAGGACCAGCGCCCCCAGCGCGAACAGCCGTTCTACCACCTTTTCGCCGAAAGCGACGAATCAAGCTACGTCGCCTATGTCAGCCAGCAGAACCTGGTCGGCGATGCCGCGGGCGGCGGCGTCGATCATCCGCAGCTCGACCAGGTGTTCGAGCCGTTCGACGGCGCCCGTTACCCGCTGCGCCACGGCCTGAGCCACTGATCGGCGATCAGCTCCTGAGCTTCCAGCCCGAGCGCAGCACGGCATAGGTCGCCAGGCCGAGCACCGCATTGGTCGCGCCGAGGCCGAACGCGCCGTGCAGCACCGCCTCGTTCGTCGCCCCGATGTCGCTGCGGCCGAGGAAGCCGAAGCGGAAGCCGGAAATCACATAGAAGAACGGGTTGAGCCGACTCACCGCCTGGAACGCCGGCGCCAGGTTGTCGACGACATAGAACGTGCCCGACAGCAGCGACAGCGGCTGGACGACGAAATTGGTCACCGCCGCGTTGTGGTCGAACTTTTCCGCCCAGATCGAGGTCAGGAGGCCGAGGAACGACAGCAGCAGCGCCCCGTTCAGCCCGAACCAGGCCACCGCCCAGGGATGCGCGACAGTGAGCCCGACCCCCGGCCACAGCAGCATCGCCGCCGCCAGCGCCAGCCCCACCAGCACCGCGCGGGTGACCGCCGCGCCGATCATCGCCACCATCAGTTCGAATTCGGTGAGCGGCGGCATCAGGTAGTCGATGATCGTGCCCTGCATCTTGCCGGCCAGCAGGCTGAAGCTGGCATTGGCGAAGGCGTTCTGCATCATCCCCATGGCGATCAGGCCCGGCGCCACGAAAGTCGCGAAGTTGACCCCCAGCACCATCCGGTTGCCCCGCCCCATCGCCACGGTGAAGATGACCAGGAACAGCAGCGTGGTGATCGCCGGCGCCCAGATGGTCTGGGTCTGCACCTTGAAGAAGCGACGCACCTCCTTCATATAAAGGGTCCACAGCCCCAACCCATTGAACCCTTGAATCTGCGGCACACCCTGCAGGGGGAAGCCGGGCCGGGGAATGCTGGAAAGCGCGGCGGCAGGACCGGGTTGCGGGCGGGGTTGATCGGGCATGATCCGGCGACTATCGGGAGCCTTCGCCCGAGACAAGCCACTGCGCGCCTGCCCGGTGTTTTGATTCGCTGCGGCGTCCGCCGCAAATGCCGGCCCGCCGGCCCGCAAGACCCTGATCGCACAGCGATGAACTGGCCATGATGAACTGGAATTTCCGATGAGCTGGACCGACGAACGCATCGAGAAACTGACCAAGATGTGGGAAGGCGGCGCCACCGCCAGCCAGATCGCCGACGAGCTCGGCGGGGTGAGCCGCAACGCCGTCATCGGCAAGGCCCATCGCCTCGGCCTCAAGGCGCGCCCCTCGCCGGTCAAACCCAACGACGAGGCCGAAGGCCCGGCGCCCGAGCCGCAGGCCGCGCCGGCCGCGCCGCCGCCACCTGCAGCGCCGCGTGCCGCTGCGCCGGTCGCGCCGCCGCCGGCGCCCGCTGCGCCGCGCCCGCCCGTCGCCACCGCGCCGCGTGCGCCCGAGCCCGCCGCCCCGGCCCCGGACATGCCGCGCATCGTCTCGGTCGGCCCCGGCGGCTTCCTGCGCCAGGGTCCGGGCGACCAGCAGGCGCCGATCCCGCCGGCACCGCCACGCCGGCTGGTGCCCGCCAAGCCCAGCCCGGAAATCGCCGACAAGACCAGCCTGCTCGACCTCAACGACCGCATCTGCCGCTGGCCGATCGGCCATCCCGGCGAGCCAGACTTCCACTTCTGCGGGGAAAAGGTGAACACCGGCTTCCCCTACTGCGTCGAACATTGCGGCCGGGCCTACCAGGCCCAGTTGCCGCGCGGCCATCGCCGGCCGCCCCCGCCGCTTCCGTTCGGCGGCCCTCGCGTCCGCTGAGCGAGCGGACCGCGAGGGGGAAACGGAGGCGAGGCGTTCGCCCCAGTGCAATCGAACATTGCGGCCGGCGGGAACCAGGGCTTAATTTCTGCGTCCCGCCGCCGTTAACCATTGCATGAGTGCGCACGACCCCTCCCTCCCGGCAAACCGCCCGGCCATCCTGCGTTGGCTCGGCATAGGGGGCGCCGTGGCGCCCGCTCCGCAAGCAGACGAGACCGAAACGCCGGATGCCACCCGTGGCCAGGCCGCGCGCCTGGCGCTGATCGCGGAAATCGGCCAGTTTCTCGATGCGCACGATGTCGAGGTCAACGCCCTGACCCTCGCCGCCGCACACGACTACCTGACCGCCAGCGACATCGGCCTGGTCCGCGCGGTCGACCGCCGGCTCCAGACCGGCCAGCCGATCACCACCGAATGGCTCGAAACCGCCGCCGCGGTCGAAGCCAAGGGCGACGATCGCGAGGCGCTGACCAAGCTGATGACCCGGCTTGAGAGCAACCTCGAGGAATTCGGCCGCACCACCGTCGCCGCCCGCACCGCTGCCACGTCCTACAGCAGCGCGCTCGAAGCCCAGGTCGAAGGTCTCGACGCCACCCAGGGCGCCGGCGGCACGCACACCAGCGAGGTCATCGCCGAACTCGCCTCGCTCGCCCGCGCCATGCTGACCCGCACCCGCGACCTCGAGCGCGAAATGAGCCGCAGCGAACTGCAGACCAAGACCCTGCGGCGCAGCCTCGACCAGGCCCGCCGCACCGCCGACAAGGACCACCTGACCGGGCTGCCAAACCGCCGCGCCTTCGAGGCGATGCTCGAATGCGAACTGGCGCTCGCGCAGGCCGAGCACGAACAGCTGTGCGTCGCCTTCTGCGACGTCGATCACTTCAAGCGCATCAACGACACCCATGGCCACGAAGCCGGCGACCGGGTGCTGCGGGCCGTGGCCCACAGCCTGGCGCGCATCTCCAACGACCATTGCCACGTCGCCCGCCACGGCGGCGAGGAGTTCGTCGTGCTGCTGCGCGGCCAGAGCCTGGAAGAGGCCTGGGACGTGCTCGAGGAAGCCCGCATCCAGCAGGCCGAGCGCCGCCTGGTCAACCGCGCCACCGACATGCCGTTCGGCAAGATCACCTTTTCCGGCGGGCTGGCGGACGTCTTCGCCTATCCCGATCCGCGTGCCGCGCTGCGCGCCGCCGACCAGGCGCTGTACCAGGCCAAGGAAGAAGGCCGCAACCGGATCGTCATCGCCCGGCACGAATGACGCGCGACCCTTGCCCGCAGCACATGGGCAAGGGTATCCTCCGGGGCCAGCCAATGCCCCCGGGAGATCGCCGATGCCGAATTCGCTCTACCACGCGGTCGTTCCCCTGTGGAACCGGCTGCTGCCCTCGCTGAGCCACATCCTGGGCAAGGCCGAGGCCCACTGCGAGGAGGCCGGCATCGCGCCCAGCGAGCTGCTCGAAGCCCGCCTCGCGCCCGACATGTGGAACCTTGCCACCCAGGTCCACGCCGCCGTCGTCCACTCGGCCGGCGCGCTCGAAGCGGCGCTGACCGGCGATTTCATCCCGGCGTTCACCAGCCCACCGTCCGGCTTCGCCGCGCTGGGTGCGGAAGTGACGGCGGCCGCCGCCCGCATTGCCGGAATCGACCCCACATCGCTTGATGCCCGTGCCGGCCATGAGGTGACCGCGCATTTCGGCGAACATCGCGTGCCGTTCCTGGCCGAAGCGTTCTTGACCGGCTTCTCGCTCCCCAACTTCGCCTTCCACGCCACCACCGCCTACAACATCCTCCGGATGAAGGGCGTGCCGCTCGCCAAGATGGACTACCTCAGCGCCCTGCCGGTCAAGGATTGATCGCGTCACGAAAAAGGGGCCCGCCTCGCGGCGGACCCCCTGTTTTCCGGACAGAGCGCGGAACGATCAGTCGTCGCTGCGCAGGAACGCCGGCATGTGGTCCGGATCGCCCCCCTCTTCGCGGTCGCGACGCGGCCGATCACCGCCCCGATCGGTCCTGGGGCCACGATCCCGGTCACCGCCGCGATCGCCGCCCCGATCGCCTCTGGGGCTACCACGATCGCCACCGCCACGCGGCCCGCGCCGATCACCACCGCGATCGCCGCCACGGCCACCCTCGCGGCCGCCTTCGCGCGGTTCACGCGGGGGACGGGTGTCCTCCAGCTCGGCGCCGGTCTCCTGGTCGACCACCCGCATCGACAGGCGGACCTTGCCGCGCTGGTCGATCTCGAGCACCTTGACGAAGACCTCCTGGCCTTCCTTGACCACGTCGGTCGGCTTCTCCACGCGCTCGTTCTTCATCTCGGAGACGTGGACGAGCCCGTCCTTGCCGCCCATGAAGTTCACGAACGCGCCGAAATCGACGATGTTGACGACCTTGCCCTTGTAGACCTTGCCGACCTCGGCTTCCTCGACGATGCCGAGGATCCACTGCCGCGCTGCCTCGATCTGGTTGAGATCGGACGAGCTGATCTTGATCAGGCCCTCGTCGTCGATGTCGACCTTCGCGCCGGTGGTGGCGACGATCTCGCGGATCACCTTGCCGCCGGTGCCGATGATGTCGCGGATCTTCGACTTGTCGATCTGCAGCGTCTCGATGCGCGGCGCGTGAGCGGAAAGCTCCTTGCGCGTCTCGCCCAGCGCCTTGGTCATCTCGCCGAGGATGTGGGCACGGCCTTCCTTGGCCTGGTTCAGCGCGGCGGAGAAGATCTCCTTGGTGATACCGGCCACCTTGATGTCCATCTGCATCGTGGTGATGCCTTCGGAGGTGCCGGCCACCTTGAAGTCCATGTCGCCCAGGTGGTCCTCGTCGCCGAGGATGTCGGAGAGCACGGTGAACTCGCTGCCTTCGAGGATCAGCCCCATGGCGATGCCCGAGACCGGCCGGGTGATCGGCACGCCGGCATCCATCATCGACAGCGAACCGCCGCAGACGGTGGCCATCGAGGACGAACCGTTGGACTCGGTGATGTCCGAGACCACGCGGATCGTGTAGGGGAAGTCCTCCTTGCTCGGCAGCACCGCGTGCAGCGCCCGCCAGGCGAGCTTGCCGTGGCCGGTGTCACGCCGCGAGGGCGCACCGAAGCGGCCGACTTCGCCGACCGAGTACGGCGGGAAGTTGTAGTGCAGCATGAACCGCGAGTAGGAGAGTCCCTCCAGCCCGTCGATCATCTGCTCGGCGTCCTTGGTGCCCAGCGTCGTGGTGCAGATCGACTGCGTCTCGCCACGGGTGAACAGCGCCGAACCATGGGTGCGCGGCAGGAAGCCGACGATCGATTCGATCGGGCGGACCTGGGTCGTCGTGCGCCCGTCGATGCGCTGGCCGTCCTTGAGGATCGCGCCGCGCACGATGTCGGCCTCGACCTTCTTGACCGACTTGATCGCCACCATCTGGGTCTGCGCGTCCTCGCTCGCGAAGGCTTCCTTGGCCTTGGCGCGCGCCGCGTTCAGCGCGTTCGAACGCTCGGACTTGTCGGTCAGCTTGTAGGCGGCGGCAATGTCCGCGCCGATCAGTTTCTTGAGCTTGTCCTTGATCGCGGTGTTGTCCGAGACGGCGATGTCCCACGGGTCCTTCGCGGCCTTTTCGGCGAGCTGGATGATCGCGCCGACGACCTTGCGGATCTCGTCATGGGCGAACATCACCGCGCCGAGCATGACCTCTTCGGAAAGCTCCTTGGCTTCCGATTCGACCATCATCACCGCATTGTCGGTGGCGGCGACGATGAGGTCGAGGCTGCCGTCCTTGAGCGCCGCGTCCTGCTTCGGGTTCAGCGTGTACTGGCCGTCGACATAGCCGACGCGGGCCGCGCCGATCGGGCCCATGAACGGCACGCCCGAAATGGTCAGCGCCGCCGAAGCCGCGATCATCGCGACGATATCGGGCTCGCACTCGCCGTCATAGCTCAGCACCTGGGCGATGACGTTGATCTCGTTGTAGAAGCCTTCGGGGAACAGCGGGCGGACCGGCCGGTCGATCAGGCGGGAGACCAGCGTCTCCTTCTCGGTGGCGCCGCGCTCGCGCTTGAAGAAGCCACCCGGGATGCGCCCGGCGGCGAAGAACTTTTCCTGGTAGTGCACGGTCAGCGGAAAGAAGTCCTGCCCTTCCTTGACCGACTTGGCGGCGGTGACGGCGCACAGCACCACGGTTTCGCCATAAGTCGCCAGGACGGCGCCATCGGCCTGACGGGCAATGCGCCCGGTTTCCAGAGTGAGGGTCTTGCCGCCCCACTCCAGCGATACGGTTTTCACGTCGAACATGATGTTTCCTTCGGACCCGCCGGCCCGATTGCCAGGCGGGGCTTGCTGCCGGGGATTCCGTCCCGGTCCGGTGTGGGGCTGCTTTCGTTGCCCCGGGGCGCCCCGCCGAATTGCGTGAGTGCCCGATACAAGAAGCGGCCCCGCAGGGCCGCCTCGGTGTTACTTGCGAAGGCCGAGCTTGGCGATCAGCGCGTTATACCGATCGACATCCTTGCGCTTCAGGTAATCAAGCAGCGAACGCCGCTTGTTGACCATGGTCAGCAGGCCACGCCGGGAATGGTTGTCCTTGTGGTGGGCCTTGAAGTGCTCGGTCAGGGTCTGGATGCGGCTGGTCAGGATCGCGACCTGGACTTCCGGGCTGCCGGTGTCGTTGGCGGCGCGGGCATTGCCCTGGATGACTTCCTGCTTCTTCTCTGCGCTGATCGACATATCATTCACTCCGCGACATCGGTGAGATTGAAGCCCCTTTCGACCCGGCATTCGCCGCCGGAAAGCAGGACCAGTGCGAGGGGCCTTTGCCCGCAGCGCGCCCAGTATTGCCCGTCCGAAAAAGGCATCCCCGTCAGAACCCGGCCCTGGTGGACCGCCCTTGCCTGCTCCGGGGAGAGATCGAGGACCGGGATGTCGACCAGTCCTGCCTCCAGCGGCAAGAGATAACGTTCAAGTGCGGCGCCCTTGCCGATTTCGTTCAACATGTCCAGCGAAATCGCCGCTTCGAGCCCGAACGGCCCGGCGCGCAGCCGCCGCAACATGGTCACATGCCCCCGCGTTCCAAGCGCCAAGGCAATGTCCCGCGCGAGGCTGCGGATGTAGGTCCCCTTGGAAACCTGCGCGACCAGCGTTGCCTGTTCCTCCCCGGCACGGGGAGGGGAACCACCGAAGGTGGTGGAGGGGCACGGGCCGGTTTCTCCCGCGAGCCGCAGCGAGTGCACCGTCACCCGCCGCGTCGCCAGCACGACCTCCTCCCCCGCCCGCGCCCGGTCATAAGCCCGCTCGCCATCGACCTTGAGCGCCGAAAAGGCCGGCGGCACCTGCTCGATCGCCCCGGTGAACCGCCCGAGCACCGCCGCCACCGCGTCCGCTCCGGGCCGCACCGCGCTCTCGGCGATCACCCGCCCTTCGAGATCGAGCGTGTCCGTCTCCGCCCCGAACCGCACGGTAAACGCATAGTCCTTGCTGGCATCGAGCATCCGCCCGCACAGCTTGGTCGCCTCGCCTACCGCGATCGGCAGCACGCCGGTCGCCAGCGGGTCGAGCGTCCCCCCATGCCCGACGCGGACAGTCTTGCCGAACCCCGCCTGCCGCAGGTTCCGCTTGACCGCCGCCACCGCCTGGGTGCTGCCCAGCCCGTGCGGCTTGTCGAGGACAATCCAGCCACTTGGCCACCCGCTCGGCGTCATCCGCGGAACATGCCTGCCACCGCCTGCGCCAGCGCCAGGTAATGGCTCGCCAGCCACGCGAACGGCGGCCCCACCCAGGCTTCGATGACATTGGCGCTCGGCCACAGCCGCGGCACGATCACCAGCAGGATCAGCATGATCGGCAGGGCATAGCGCCGCATTCCGGCATAAGCCGCCGCCATGCGCCGCGGCAGCGCCCCTTCGACGATGTGCGAGCCATCGAACGGCGGCACCGGCAGAAGATTGAACAGCGCCAGGAACAGGTTCACGGCCAGGAAATTGCGCAAGTTGTCGAGGCAGAAGCTGGCAAAGCCGAACTCGGCCGGCTTGCCGGTCAGGCTCCCGGCAATCGCCCCGATGCCCACCGCCGCCACCGCCGCCAGCAACAGGTTCGAGAGCGGCCCGGCCGCCGCCACCAGCATCATCCCCAGGCGCGGATTGCGCAGCCGGCGGAAATCCACCGGCACCGGCTTGGCCCAGCCGAACACCGGCAGATGCGCCAGCGCCAGCATGCCGGGCAGGATCACCGTGCCGAACCAGTCGACATGGGCGATCGGGTTCAGCGTCAGCCGCCCCTGCTCCGCCGCCGTCCGGTCCCCCAGCAACCGGGCGACCGCCCCGTGCGACACCTCGTGGCAGACGATCGCCAGCACCAGCGGCAGGATCAGCGTCGCCGCCGCCCACAAGGGATTGCCCGCCGCGATCTCGCTCACCCCCGCCACTCCCCGCTCAGGATCGAGAACATCACCGTATCGCGCAGATGCCCGGTCCAGGTCACCCGCTCGGCCCGCAGCACGCCCTCGCGCACCGCGCCCAGTTTCTCCACCGCCCGCAGGCTGCGCCCGTTGCGCGCATCGACGCGAAACTCGACCCGCCGCACGCCGGCGCCGAACGCCCGGGCGAGCATCAGCCGCTTGACCCGGGTGTTGAGGCCCGTTCCCCGCACCCATGGCGCCATGAACGTGCCGCCCAGCTCCAGCGTCTGCCGCTCCGGCGCGAGGTTGAGGAACGCCGTCATCCCCACCACCCGGCCGGCCTGCAGGACGGCAAACGCCCGCCGCCCGGCATCCCCCAGCACCGCCGCGAACCCGCCGTCGAAGCCCTCGCCGACAAGGTTGACCGGATAGATCGACCACACCGGGTCGTCATCCCGGCAGCACGCGCGCAAGCCTTCGCGGTGCACATCCGCCAGCGGCTCCAGCGCGATGTCGCCGTCCGCCATCGGCCGATGCAGCAGGTCAATCTCCATGCGCCAGACATGCCTTGCCGAAAATTGCAACTATTCGCCCGCGATGTCCCGCCGCACCCGGGGATCGGCCAGCAGCGCGTCGATCCGCCCGGCCTCGTCGAAGCTTTCGTCCGGCTGGAACCGCAGCTTCGCCGCATACTTGAGCTTGAGCTTGCTCGCCACCGCCTTCTGGAAAAACGCCGTATGGGTGCGCAGCGCCTTGACCACCAGATCCTCGTCCGCGCCCAGCAGCGGCTTCACGAAGACGATGGCATGGCGCAGGTCCGGCGACATCCGCACCTCGGTCACCGAAACGGCATGGCTGGTCAGTACCTCGTCATGCACCTCCTGGCGCATCAGCAGCTCCGAAATGACATGGCGCACCTGCTCGCCCACCTTCAACAGGCGGACGGAACGGGTTTCGGGGCTGGCTTGCTGACGGGACATCGGCGTCATGTAGTGCCGTTATCCGAGCTTTGCCAGAATGCGCTTGAGCGACCGCACATTCCGCGCCGTCCCGCCCAGCTTCAGCCGCCGCTCGATGAAGGCGTTGGTCAGCCGCGAACCGCCCACCCCGTCGACATAATCGATGAACAGCGCGCGCGGCCCGGCCAGGATCCGTTCCGGCCCGCGATGGGCATGGTCCGCCACAAGCCCCGCCAAAGCCGACGAATCGGGTTCACCGGACAGCAGCAGGATATGGACCTTGCCCTCGTCGCCCTCCGGAAAGGGATTGGCCGACAGCAGCTCCGCCAATTCGTCACGGGTGCGCACGGCGACGAAGCTCGCGATGTCGAACCGGTCCGCCATCATGTGGGCAAGCAGGTCTTCCAGCCCCTCGGTGGGTCGCTCATCGAAGTCGAACAGGACATTGCCGCTGGCGACGACGGTTTCGACCTCGCCGAAGCCCTCGCGCGCGAAGGCATGGCGCAGGTCGGCCATCGTCAGCCGGTTGGGGCCGACATTGATGCTGCCAAAGAACGCAACGTAGCGCATGACCGCCCGGAGTCCGTTTGTGGTCCGGATCGACAAGCGATCCGGACGTTAAAGCGTGCGATCCCGCATCTCGACCTCGAACACCTCCAGGTGATCGCCCGGCTTGACGTCGTTGGTCCCTTCCAGAACCACGCCGCACTCCAGCCCGGCGCGCACTTCCGGCACGTCGTCCTTGAACCGCCGCAGCGACTTGATGTGGGTCTTGGAAATGATGACATCGGCGCGGGTGAGACGCGTGTAGAGCCCCTTGCGCAGATAGCCCTCGACCACCAGCAGGCCCGCCGCCTTGTCGTGCTTGCCGGCCGGGAACACTTCCTTGACCTCGGCGCGGCCGACCACGGTCTCGATCCGCTCCGGACCCCAGACGCCCGCCATCTCCTTGGCGATGTCCTCGGTCAGGTGATAGATCACGTCGAAGTACTTCATCCGCACCTTGTGCCGCTCGATGATCTCGCGCGCCTTGGCGTTGGGCCGGACGTTGAAGCCGATGATCGGCGCGCCCGAAGCCTGGGCCAGCGAAACGTCGCTCTCGGTGATCGCGCCGACGCCCGAGCTGAGCACCTTGACCTTGATCTCGTCGTTCGACAGCCGGTTGAGCGCATTGACGATCGCCTCGGTCGAGCCCTGCACGTCGGCCTTGATCACCACCGGATACTCGATGACCGCCTGCTTGGCCGCCAGCGCGGAGAACATGTTCTCCAGGCTCGCCGGCGCGCTCGTCGTCCGCTTGGCGGTCGCCCGCTCGTGGCGGAACGCGGCGACCTCGCGGGCGCGGGCCTCGCTCTCGACCACGGTCAGCGTATCGCCGGCCATCGGCACGCCGCCGAGACCGAGCACCTCGACCGGCAGCGCCGGCGGCGCCGCCTTGATCTGCCGCCCCTTGTCGTCGAGCATGGCGCGGACACGGCCCGATTGCGTGCCGACGACGAGAATGTCGCCGACCTTCAGCGTGCCGCGATTGACCAGCACGGTGGCCAGCGGCCCCTTGCCCTTGTCGAGCTTGGCTTCGATCACCGTCGCTTCCGCCGCGCGGTCCGGGTTGGCCCGCAGTTCGAGCAGTTCCGCCTGCAGCAGGATCTTCTCGATCAGCACGTCCAGCCCTGCGCCGGTCTTGGCCGAAACCTCGACATCCTGCACGTCGCCCGACATTTCCTCGACGATGACCTCGTGCTCGAGCAGGCGCTCGCGGATCTTCTGGGCATTGGCTTCCGGCTTGTCGGCCTTGGTCAGCGCGACGATCATCGGCACGCCGGCCGCCTTGGTATGGTTGATCGCCTCGATCGTCTGCGGCATGATCCCGTCATCCGCCGCCACCACCAGCACGACGATGTCGGTCACGTTGGCGCCGCGCATCCGCATTTCGGTGAAGGCCTCGTGGCCCGGGGTATCGAGGAAGGTGATCAGGTCGCCGCCCTTGGTCTTGATCTGGTAGGCGCCGATATGCTGGGTGATGCCGCCGGCCTCGCCGCGCACCACGTCGGTCCCGCGCAGCGCGTCGAGCAGGCTGGTCTTGCCGTGGTCGACATGGCCCATGATGGTGACCACCGGCGGACGCGGCTTCAGCGATTCCTCGGCATCGACATCGACCGAAGTGTCGATGTCGACATCGCTTTCCGAAACGCGCTGGATGTTGTGGCCGAATTCCTCGACCAGCAGCTCGGCGGTATCCTGGTCGATCGTCTGGTTGACGGTGACCGGCACGCCCATCTTGAACAGCGCCTTGACCAGGTCCGCGCCCTTCTCGGCCATGCGGTTGGCCAGCTCCTGGACGGTGATCGCCTCGGGCACGACGACATCGCGCACCTGCTTCTCGCGCGGCTGCGACTGGCCGGAGAAGTGCGCCCGGCGCTCCTTCTCGCGCGCCCGCTTGAGCGCGGCGAGGCTGCGGGCGCGGGCGCCCTCGTCCTCGTTCAGCGCCTTGGTCACGGTCAGCTTGCCGCCGCGGCGATCCTCCGCGCCCTTGCGGTCACGCGCCGGCGCGGCCGGCTTCTTGACCGGCTCAGGCCGCTTGATCGGCGCCACCGGCGTGAACCGGCGCGGCGCAGGAGTCACCGGCGCGGCAGCGGTCTCGGCTGGCGCCGAAGCTTCCGCCGGTTCGGCGGCGACCGCCTCGGGCGCAGGGGTGGGAGCTGGCGCTTCCGCCACCGGCTCCGGCTCCGGCGCAGCCGGTGCCTGCACCGCCGGCGCGGCGTTGCGGGCTTCCTCGGCCAGGCGCGCTTCCTCGGCGGCGCGCAGGCGCTCTTCCTGCTCGCGGCGGCTGGCTTCCTCGAGCAGCGCCATCCGCGCTTCCTCGGCCTCGCGCAGCAGGCGGGCCTGCATCTCCTGCCGGGTCTCGTTCGACGGCGGCGCCGGACGCGGGGCGGGCGCCGCCGGGCGCGGCGCGGCGGCCTGCGAAGCAGGGGCAGGCGCCGGGGCGGGTGCCGGCTCGGGCGCCGGGGCCGCAGCCTCGCCCGGCTTGCCGATCAGCTTGCGCCGCTTGACCTCGACCACCACCTTGTTGGTGCGGCCGTGGCTGAAGGTCTGCTTGACCTCGCCCGCCTGGACCGAGGTCTTGAGACCCAGCGGCTTGCGGCCCAGTGTCGGTTTGTTGTCGGTCTCGCTCATCGCTTCAAACAGTCCTTCGATCAATTCGTCGTCGAAGCGGGTTCGTCACCCGCTTCCGTTTCATCACTCGCACCGGCAGAACCCTGGTGACTCTCGCCCAGATATTCGAGCAGGCGCGCCAGCGGGGCTTCGAGCCGTTCGGCGGAAGCCCGGTCGGTAAGCGCCAGATGGACGACGTTGTCGCGGCCCAATGCCACAGACAGCGCCGCCCGGTCCAGCGGCAAGATTGTCCCCGAAAGCCCGGAGCCTTCGGCCTCCAGCCCCACCCGGTAAGCCTGGTCGAGCTTGCGGTTGCCATCCTCGCGGGCATCGGCGGCATGGGCGAGCCAGGCAATCCGCCCCGCCCGCGCATGTTCGGCGATGCGGTCGGAACCGAGCAGCAGGCGCCCGGCCCGCAGCTCCAGCCCCAGCCGGTCCGCCACCGCCCGGCGCAGCGCCGCTTCGATCCGTTCGGGAAGGTCGTCGGGAATGCTGAGCGCGGCCCCTTTGAAGGCCCGCGCCAGCGCTCCCTTCAATTTGCCCTTGGCCAGCGCATTTTCAAGCTCGGTTCGCCGCACGCCGATCCACGCGCCGCGCCCGGGCGCCCGCGCCAGAACGTCGGGCAAGACCTCTCCGTCTGGCGAAATCGCCAGCCGGATCAGCGACCCGCGCGCGTCGTGCCGTCCGGAAAGGATGCATTTCCTTTCCGGGCCACTGTCGGCAATGTCGGAGCTCAGGCGCTCATTGTGAGGAATCCGCATCGGCGGCCTCCTCAGAAGAATCTGGCTCATCGTCGAACCAGTGCGCACGCGCCGCCATGATGATCTCGTTGCCCTGCTCTTCGGACAGGCCATACTCGCCGAGCACGCCGCCCTTGTCCTCGGGCCGCTCGCGCCGGTTGTCGCGCGAGTCCTTCTCGCGCGGCCCGTCGCGGTTTTCGCGGCGGCGCTGCTCGACGCGCTTCTTGGCGATCAGCTCGTCGGTGGCGAGGTCGGCGAGGTCGTCCAGCGTCTTGATCCCGGCCTTGCCGAGCGTCACCAGCATCGCCTCGCTCAGGTGCGGCAGTTCGGCCAGGGCATCCTCGACGCCCAGGGCCCGGCGCTGCTCGCGCGCCGCTTCCTCGCGCCGCTCCAGGGCCTCGGCGGCGCGGCTCTGCAGTTCCTCGGCCAGTTCCTCGTCGAACCCCTCGATCCCCGCCAGTTCGGCCAGCTCGATATAGGCGACTTCCTCCAGCTCGCTGAACCCTTCGGCGACCAGCAGCTGCGACAGCGTCTCGTCGACGTCTAGCTCTTCCTCGAACATCTTCGAACGCTCGGCGAATTCCTTCTGCCGCTTCTCGCTCGCCTCGGCCTCGGTCATGATGTCGATGGCCGATGCGGTCAGCTGCGAGGCCAGCCGCACGTTCTGCCCGCGCCGGCCGATCGCCAGCGAAAGCTGGTCGTCGGGCACCACCACCTCGATCCGGCTCTCTTCCTCGTCGATGACGACGCGGGAAACGGTCGCCGGCTGCAGCGCGTTGACGACGAAGGTCGCGGTGTCCTCGCTCCAGGGGATGATGTCGATCTTCTCGCCCTGCAGTTCCTGCACCACCGCCTGCACGCGGCTACCCTTCATGCCGACGCAGGCGCCGACCGGGTCGATGCTCGAATCGCGGCTGATCACGCCGATCTTGGCGCGGCTGCCCGGATCGCGCGCCGCCGCCTTGATCTCGATGATGTTGTCGTAGATCTCCGGCACTTCCTGGGCGAACAGCTTCTTCATGAACTCGGGGTGGGCCCGGCTCAGGAAGATCTGCGGCCCCCGGTTCTGCCGCTCGACCTTGAGGATCAGCGCCCGCACCCGCTCGCCGACGCGCGCCGCCTCGCGCGGGATCTGCTGGTCGCGCCGGATCACGCCCTCGGCCCGGCCGAGGTTGACGATGACGTGGCCGAACTCGACCGACTTGATCACGCCGGTGATGATCTCGCCGGCGCGGTCCTTGAACTCCTCGTACTGCCGCTCGCGCTCGGCATCGCGGACCTTCTGGAAGATCACCTGCTTGGCCGACTGCGCGTCGATGCGGCCGAGATCGACCGGCGGCAGCGGATCGACGATGAAGTCGCCGATCTTGGCGCCCGGCTGGAGCTTCTCGGCCTGCTTGAGATCGACCTGCTTGAAGTAGTCCTCGACCACCTCGACCACCTCGACCACGCGCCACAGGCGCAGGTCGCCGGTGCGCGGATCGAGCTTGGCGCGAATGTCGTTCTCGGCGCCATAGCGGTTGCGCGCCGACTTCTGGATCGCCTCCTCCATCGCCTCGATGACGATCGCCTTGTCGATCATCTTCTCGGTCGCGACCGCAGTGGCGATCGCGAGCAGTTCGGCGCGGTTGGCGGAAATCGCACTGGCCATAAGTCAGTCTTCCTGTGCTTCTTCTAGTTCTTCGTCAGCACCGCTGGCATCCAGCGGCTTCGAGGCGGCAAGCAGCTTGTCCGTCAGGATCAGCTTGGCATGGGAAATCAGTTCGAGCGGGACGGCGAACGTCTCACCCTCGTCGGTGATCGAGACGACGCCATCGGCAAACCCGGCGAGATCGCCGCGAAACCGCTTCCGGTCGCCGCTCTCGGTGGCCAGCTTCTCGGCCAGCTCGATCCGCGCCTCGTGGCCCACCCATCTGGCGAAGTCCTTCGCCCGGGTCAGCGGCCGGTCGATCCCCGGCGAGGACACCTCCAGCCGGTAGGCCTCCTCGATCAGCACTTCGCCGGCCACTTCCAGCGCGTCGATCCGGTCGGAAATCCGGTGCGAGAGCGCGGCGCAATCGGCAATGACCAGCTGCCCGGTCTCCGGCCGCTCGGCCATGATCTGCAGCGTCTGCTCCTCGTCGCCGATCTCGCCGCCCTTGAACAGCCGCACGCGCACGAGGTCGAACCCCAGGGCTTTCACCTCGGGCTCCACCACCTCGATAATCCGCGCGATATCCGCCATTCCCGCTCCAAATTCAGACGCCGAAATTGCCAAAGCAGTTTCGCGCCGGCCCCTCTCGGCGCCAGCCCGGACGTTGCAATGACAATGTCGGGATGAATGCCCCTTACGCGGAACGCCGGCGGAACACAAGCGATTCCTTGGGCCGCATCACGCCGGTCCCTCCTCGATGATGTCGCGAATCTTCGTCGCCAGGAACTCCATCTGGAACGGCTTGGTCAGCACATGCATGCCCTTGTCCAGCCGCCCGTTGCCCACCACCGCGTTCTCCGCATAGCCGGTGATGAACAGCACCTTCAGCCCGGGCCGGCCGACCCGTGCCGCATCGGCCACCTGCCGCCCGTTCATCCCGCCCGGCAAGCCGACATCGGTGATCAGCAGGTCGATCCGCACGTTCGATTCGAGCACGCGCATCCCCGCCGGGCCGTCATGCGCCTCGATCACGGTATAGCCGGATTCGGACAGCACCTCGGAAATCAGCATGCGGATGGTCGGCTCGTCGTCGATCACCAGCACCACCTCGCCATCGCCGCTCAGCTCCGGCGCCCGGGTGGCGACCTCCTCGTCCTCCACCAGCGCATCGTCGGCATGGCGCGGAAGGTAGATGCACATCGTCGTCCCCTCCCCCACCTCGGAATAGATCCGCACCTGGCCGCCCGATTGCCGGGCGAAGCCATAGATCATCGACAGCCCCAGCCCGGTGCCCTCGCCGAGCGGCTTGGTGGTGAAGAACGGGTCGAACGCCTTGGCCGCCACTTCCGGCGTCATGCCGGTGCCGGTATCGGTCACGCAGATCGAGACATATTGCCCGGCCGGCAGATCGTGAGTCCGCGCCGCCCGCTCGTCGATCCACTTGTTGGCGGTCTCGATCGTCAGCTGCCCGCCATTGGGCATCGCGTCACGGGCATTGATGCACAAGTTGAGGATGGCATTCTCCAGCTGGTTGGGGTCGACCAGCGTCGGCCACAAGCCCGCCGTGCCGACCACCTCGACCGCGATCCCCGGACCCACCGTGCGGCGCACCAGCTCCTCGAGCCCTGCGATCAGCCGGTTGGCATTGGTCGGCTTGGGGTCCAGCGTCTGGCGCCGCGAAAACGCCAGCAGCCGGTGCGTGAGCGCCGACGCCCGCTTGACCGCGCTCTGCGCCGCCAGGAAATAGCGCTCGAACTCGGCGGTGCGCCCTTGCGCCATGCGCACCTGCATCATCTCCAGGCTGCCGCCGACCGCCGCCAGCAGGTTGTTGAAATCGTGCGCCAGGCCGCCGGTCAGCTGCCCGACCGCCTCCATCTTCTGCGATTGCCTGAGCTGTTCCTCGATCGCCCGCTTCTCGGTCAGGTCGCGCGTCACCTTTGCGAAGCCGATCAAGTGGCCATCGTCGTCGCGCACCGGGTCGATGATGACGCTGGCCCAGAACCGCGAGCCGTCCTTGCGCATCCGCCAGCCCTCGGCCTCGAACCGCCCCTCGCGCTCCGCCGTCGCCAGCGCGATCCGCGGGATGCCGGCCGCCTTGTCCTCCTCGGTGTAGAAGCGCGAGAAATGCTGGCCGACGATCTCCTCGCGGCCGTAGCCCTTGACCCGCTCGGCCCCGGCGTTCCAGCTGCTGACATGCCCCTCGCGGTCGAGCATGTAGATCGCATAGTCGGTGACACTCTGCACCAGGAGCCGAAATCGTTGCTCGCTGAGGCGCAGTTCGTCCGCCGTCATCGCGGCGTGTCCCGGGCCTTCATTCGTCGTCCCGGTTGCTGTCATCAGGCCTTCCCGTTCGCTGCCCCGGGCATATCAACCCACGAACGGTGCAGTCGTTCCAGCCATTTGCGCGAGCGGACGGGGGCCTATTCCCACTCGATCGTCCCGGGCGGCTTCGACGTATAATCGTAGACCACCCGGTTGATCCCCTTGACCTCGTTGATGATCCGCGTCGCCACCCGGCTGAGGAAGGCCGCGTCGAACGGATAGATGTCCGCGGTCATGCCGTCGGTGCTGGTCACCGCCCTCAGCGCGCAGACGCAGTCATAAGTCCGGCCATCGCCCATCACGCCGACCGTGCGCACCGGCAGCAGCACCGCGAACGCCTGCCAGATCGCGTCGTAAAGCCCGGCATTGCGGATCTCCTCGAGATAGACCGCGTCCGCCTTCCTCAGGATATCGGCCCGCTCGCGCGTCACCTCGCCGGGGATGCGGATCGCCAGCCCCGGCCCCGGGAACGGATGGCGGCCGACGAACACCTCCGGCAGCCCCAGCTCGCGGCCCAGCTCGCGCACCTCGTCCTTGAACAGCTCGCGCAGCGGCTCGACCAGCTGCATGTTCATCCGCTCCGGCAGCCCGCCGACGTTGTGGTGGCTCTTGATCGTCACCGAAGGCCCGCCGGTGAACGAGACGCTCTCGATTACGTCCGGGTAAAGCGTGCCCTGCGCCAGGAAATCCGCCCCACCGATCTTGCGCGCCTCGGCCTCGAACACGTCGATGAAGGTCTTGCCGATGAACTTGCGCTTGGCCTCGGGGTCGGTCACCCCCTCCAGCCCCTTCATGAACAGGGTGCTGGCATCGACATGGACCAGCGGAATGTTGAAATGGCCGCGGAACAGGCCGACGACCTGCTCGCTCTCGCCCAGCCGCATCAGCCCGTGGTCGACGTAGACGCAGGTCAGCTGGTCACCGATCGCCTCGTGGATCAGCACCGCCGCCACCGCCGAATCGACGCCGCCGGAAAGCCCGCAGATCACCTTGCCCGAACCGACCTGCGCCCGGATTTCCTCGATCTTGGTCCGGCGGAACTCCGCCATCGTCCAGTCACCGGCCAGCCCACAGACATGGCGCACGAAATTCTTCAGCAGCTTCGCGCCGTCCGGTGTGTGCACCACCTCCGGGTGGAACTGCATGGCGAACATGCGCTTTTCGTCGTTGGCGATAACCGCATAGGGCGCCCCGGCGCTCGCCGCGACCGGCCGGAACCCCGGCGCCAGCCTGGTCACCTTGTCGCCATGGCTCATCCACACCTGGTGGGTCTCGCTTTCGGCCCACAGCCCGTCGAACAGCGCGCAGGAATCGGAAATCTCGATGAACGCGCGGCCGAACTCGCCGCCCTCGCCGCCGGTCACCTCGCCGCCCAGCTGGTGCATCAGCGCCTGCTGGCCATAGCAGATGCCCAGGATCGGCAGGCCCGATTGCAGGATCTCCTCGGGAATGCGCGGCCCCCCGGCGTCCAGCACACTGGCCGGCGAACCCGAAAGAATGATCCCCCTCGGCTTCATCCGGGCATAGGCCGCCGCCGCCAGGCTGAACGGCGCGATCTCGGAATAGACCCCCGCCTCGCGCACGCGCCGCGCGATCAGCTGGGTCACCTGGCTGCCGAAATCGACGATGAGGATGGAATCGCCAAGAACGGCTTCGGAATTCTGGACTGTCATCCCCGCCGATTAGCAGCGCCGGAATTCAAGTCCAGCCGTTTGCGCCTTGGCAGGGTCGCGGCGGGCGCGACGCAGACCACCCGTCCCACCTCCCCACCCGACCACCAAAGCGTGAATGGTATCATTTGGTGGTCGGCCCCCTCAGCGAAAACGTCCCCCGGACGTTTTCGACGCCTTCGGGACGGAGGTGGGGCGGGTGGAGACCGGGTTCACCGTCAGGTGAACCCTCGATCAAACAGCCATCGGCGCCGCCTCGAACGCGCTCACCGGCCGGCTCGCCAGATAGCCCTGGTACATGTTGCACCCGCTCGCCATCAGCCGGTCGCGCTGCCCCTCGGTCTCCACCCCTTCCGCCACGATGTTCAGCTTCAATGCCCGGCCGAGCTGGATGATCGCGTCGATCAGCGCGTCGGCCTCGTTGTCCGCCTCCAGGTTGCGGATGAACGAACGGTCGATCTTGATCTTGTCGACCTCGAACTTCTGCAGCGTCGAGAGGCTCGAATAGCCGGTGCCGAAATCGTCGAGCGCGATGGTGAAGCCTTCCTGCTTCAGCATGATGATGTTGTTGCGCGTCACCCCGTCATCGCCGAGCAGCGCCGTTTCGGTGATCTCGATCTCGTAGTTGGTCGCATCCACCCGGAATTCCGCCACGAGTTGCGTCAGCATCGACATGAACGTCGGCGAGCGCAGTTGCAGCGCCGAGACGTTGACCGCCACCAGCTTCTTCCACCCCTTGGTTTCCTCGAACACCCGCCGGAAGACGAACTCGCCAAGGTCTAGGATCAGCCCGCTCTCCTCGGCCAGCGGGATGAAAACGGCGGGCGCGATCATGCCGCGCTCCGGGTGCGGCCAGCGCAGCAGCGCCTCCATGCCCGATACCTGGCCCTTGTGGTCGATCTGCGGCTGGTAGACCATTTCCAGCGAGCCCTCGTTGAGCGCCTTCCTGAGGTCGGTTTCCAGCGCCCGCCGCATCCGCACGGCCGCATCCATTTCCAGTTCGAAGAAGGTCATGCGGTTGCGCCCGCCCTCCTTCGATTCGTACAGGGCGAGATCGGCCTGGCGCAGCGCCTCGTTGGCGTCGGTCTCGGGATTGGTGACCAGCGTCGTGCCGATCGAGACACCGATCTCGACGATGCCGAACGCCAGTTCGATCGGGTCCTTCAGCACCTTGAGCACCCGCTCCGCGAGGATCGCCGCGCCCGAGGCATTGGTGTCGGGCTGGATGATGACGAACTCGTCGCCGCCCAGCCGCGCCACGGTGTCGGTCTCGCGGCACAGCGCCGTCAGCATGTCCGCCACCTTGCGGATCAGCTCGTCGCCGGCCTGGTGGCCGAGCGTGTCGTTGACCTCCTTGAACCGGTCGAGATCGAGGCAATGCACCGCCAGCGCCGATTTTGTCCGCCGCGCCGATGCGAGCGCGATGCGCAGTCGGTCGAACATCATCGCCCGGTTCGGCAACTGGGTCAGGGTATCGTGGAACGCCAGGTGGCGTGCCCGCGCCTCGCTGGCGATCAGGTCGCTGGCGATCGATTCGGACCGCCGCAGGAACAGCCACGAGACCAGGCTCAGCAGCATGATCATCGTGCCGAGCGGCGGCAGCAGCATCCGTATCAGCGCACGTCCCAGCATCCGGTCCGGCCAGGTCAGCCAGAGTGCGTCGCGGCCGGTCGCGTCCTGGAGCGAAATCCGGGCAAGGTCCTCGTCGGCCGGCTCGACGGCAGACAGGCCCAGCCTGTCGATCTGGTAGCGGCTGCCGAACTGTGCGAGGATCCCGGCGTCGATCGGCCGCGCCGCCACCACCACCGGTGCGCGCGGCCCGGGGCGGGCGGTGCCGAAGTCGGGCTGCACCAGCGAAACGACCAGCATGTACGGCTGGCCATCGACCACCGCCACTCCGGCCTGCTGGATCGGCGTCGTCACCATCGCTGTCGAGGAAGGCCGCGCCGGCAGCACCCGCTGCGCCTCGGCCGCGCGGATCGCCGGCAGCATCGCCTTGACCTGCCGGGCGAACGGCACATAGGCACCCAGTCCGGATCGCGCGCCGTCCCGCGCCGCATAGAGCACCGAGCGGTCGTCCCCGCCGATCACGAAGACATGGTCGATGCCGCCGATCGAATGGAGATAGCCGGTGATGTTGCGGTCCATCCACGCCGGATCGGGCCGGTTGGCGATATGGCGAACCGCATCGTCCCAACTCGTCTGGGGCACGACCGAGACCGCGAACTCGTCGAGCCGCTGGCGAAATCCGCTGGCGATCGCGCGTTCGTCGCGCAGGCGGATGCCGGAATCGTAGCGCGTCGTCAGGATCGTCCCGGTCAGGACCATCAGCACCAGCGTCAGCAGCGAGACGAGATGGAGCGGGCGCAGCAGGCGACCACGGCGTTCCGCAATCTGCTGGATAGTCTCGTTTTCCATGAACGCTCCCACTCGGGTGCACTCTGCCCGCACCGGCTGTCCACCCCGGGTTTATCGGCAACGCCATTGCCAAACGGGCCTTTGCCCCCTCCGCACAATTGCGCAGAGGGGCAATAACCAGCGATCGACCAGCTAAGGCGTCAGCCAGACCGGCCTCGACAGCCGTCTTGCGGGCGGCTAGTGACCCGAATCTGAAGTCCGCCACATCTATCGGATAGGCCGGAGCGGACTTCAGATTCATCAGGGTCACTAGCAATTTTATGATTCTAGTGGGGTTTATGGATTTGAAATTCGCTCCCGCCCTTGCGGCAAAAGCAGGCGAATTTCAAATCCACCCCACTAGCGCGGCGGGGACGAACGGGCACGACACATGAAGCTGATCATCGGCAACCGGAACTATTCGAGCTGGTCGCTCCGCGCCTGGCTCGCCTGCAAGCAGTCCGGGCTGCCGTTCACCGTCGAGCTCGTCCCGCTCGATACCCCGGAATGGCCCAGCCGTCGCCGCGAGGAGGATCTCGCCCCCGGCGGTGGCCGCGTCCCCATCCTGTGGGACGGCGAGATCGTCGTATGGGACACCCAGGCCATCCTCGAATACCTCGCCGATCGCGTCGGCCAGGACCGTTTCTGGCCGCGCGATCCCGGCGCCCGCGCCATGGCCCGCTCGATGGTCGCCGAGATGCATTCGGGCTTCGCCGCGCTGCGCAACGCCTGCCCGATGGACCTGCGCGCCCGGGTCGAGGGCCACCCCCTGCCGGACGCCGCCCGCGCCGATGTCGTGCGCGTGCTCACCCTCTGGGCCGAAGCCCGCGCCCGCCACGGCGGCGGCGGCCCGTTCCTGTTCGGCAGCTTCTCCGCCGCTGATATCGCCTTCGCCCCCGTCGTCGGCCGCTTCATCACCTATGGTGTCCCCATCCCCGGCTTCGCCCTCGCCTATGTCGAGACCCTGTGGGAGCATGACTGGATGCAGGCTTGGGTCGAACTGGCCGAAGCCGAACCCTGGACCATCCCGGCATGAGCCTGCTCGCCCCCGGCACCGATGCCCTGACCCTTGCCGAGGCGCTGATCGCCTGCCCCAGCGTCACGCCCGCCACTGGCCTGGTGTTCGATTGCCTGGAAGGCGCGCTCGTCCCGCTCGGCTTCACCGTCCACCGCTTCCTCGCGGGAGCGGCACCGGACGGTCCGGTGGAAAACCTCTTCGCCCACCGCCCCGGCCCTGCCGGCTCGCGCCACTTCGCCTTCGCCGGCCACCTCGACGTCGTTCCGCCCGGCGATGGCTGGACCAGCGGCCCCTTCGCGCCCGAACGCCGGGGCGAGCTGCTTCACGGTCGCGGCGCGGTCGACATGAAAGGCGCCATCGCCGCGATGGTCGCGGCCGCCGGCACGCTCCCGGCCGCAGCCGGCACCCTCTCCTTCATCATCACCGGTGACGAGGAAGGCCCCGCCACTCACGGCACCCTGGCGCTGATCGACCACATGCGCGAAGCCGGCCACCAGCCCGATCTCTGCCTGGTCGGCGAACCCACCTCGGTCACCCGGCTGGGGGACACGGTGAAGATCGGCCGGCGCGGCTCGGTCAACATCTGGCTGGAAGTCGCTGGCCAGGAAGGCCACGTCGCCTATCCCCACCTGGCCGACAACCCTTGCCCCCGCCTGGTCGCGCTCCTCGCCGAACTCGACGCGCTGGTGCTGGACGAAGGGACCGAATGGTTCCAGCCCTCCAACCTCGAAGTGACCGACATCGCCGTCGGCAACCCGGCGACGAACGTCATCCCACCACGCGCCATGGCCCGCATTTCGATCCGCTTCAACGACCGCCACACCGGCCAGGGCCTGGCCGACCGCGTCGCGGAAATCGCCGCCCGCCACGGCGCCACCAGCCGCGCGGTGATCTCGGGCGAAGCCTTCCTCACCGAACCCGGCCCGTTCTCGAAGCTCGTCGCCGCCGCCATCGAAGCGGAGACCGGGATCGCGCCCGAGCTTTCCACCAGCGGCGGCACCTCGGACGCGCGCTTCCTCAAATCCGTCTGCCCGGTCATCGAATTCGGCCTCAGCAACGCGACCATGCACAAGCGCGACGAGGCCGTGGCGATCGAGGACCTCGCCACGCTCGCGCGCATCTATCGCCGCATCGCCGAAGCCGCGCTGGCCCCGGCGGCCTGAAGCTTAAAGCCCCCGCCAGACTTCGCCGTCTCCGGCCACCAGCCCGCGCCGTTCCAGGTCCAGCAGGTGCGCCAGCACCGAGCGCCCGGCCGCCGGCCACAGATGCTCGCCGACGCCCTTGTACATCCTCGGCACCATGTCCGAGACCCGCTGCGCCCCCTCGGCCAGCAGCGTCAGGATCTGCCGCTCGCGCTGGCGGCGGTGGCCGATCATGCCACGCACCAGCTGGCGCGGCTTGTCCACCTGCGGCCCGTGTGCCGGATAAAACACCCGGTCCTCGCGCCCATGCAGCCTGTCAAGGCTGGCCATGTAGTCGGCCATGTCGCCATCGGGCGGCGCCACCACGGTAGTCGACCAGCCCATGACATGGTCGCCGGTGAACAGGGCGCCGGTTTCCTCCAGCGCGAAGCAGACGTGGTTGGAGGTATGGCCCGGCGTCGCCACGGCGGTGAGCGTCCAGCCCGGCCCGGCGACCTGCTCCCCGTCGCCGAGCACCTGGTCCGGCCGGTAGGCGGCATCGAAGGCGGCGTCCGCCCGCGGCCCGTCATCGTCGAGGGTCAGCGGCGCGCAGCCGATCACCGGCGCCCCGGTCAGCGCCGCAAGCGGTGCCGCCGCCGGGGAATGGTCGCGATGCGTGTGGGTGCAGGCGATCGCCACGACCGGCGCCTCGCCGATCGCCGCCATGAGCGCCGCCAGGTGCGGTTCCTCGGCTGGCCCCGGGTCAATCACCGCCAGCCCGTCGCCATGGCCGACCAGGTAGGTCTGGGTCCCGGTAAAGGTGAACGGACTCGGATTGCCGCACAGCACCCGGCGCACCAGCGGCTCGAGCGGATCGGCGAGGCCGGTCGGCCAGGGTCGCGGGGGAATGTTCATTGCGCCAATATGAGCACGCGGCCCCTATCGACAAGCCATAACCCGGTGCCCGGGCCGATCCGGCTCAGGCGGCGTCGCGCCCCAGCCGCTGGCGTAGCCGGTCGATCGCGCTCGGCTGCTTCATCTCGCGCTCGCGCATCCCGCCATCGATCCGCAGCAGCCGCGCATAGAACGCCTCCGTCGCGGCGATCAGCTCCCGCACCTTCGGCTCGATCAGCGCCATCCGCTCGGGTTCGGCCCCGGGGAAATCGGGCGACAGCCGCCCATGGCGCCGCAACTGGAATTCGGACAGCTCGCCGGCGAGATAGGCCCGGTGATTGAGCAGCCAGGCGATGGCGTGCATCATGCGGGTGGTCGTCCGCAGCGCCTCGCACGACAAGGCGACGTGCCCGGCATCCTCGCCGTCACCGGCCCGGTCGATCCGGCCCGACAGGTCGAACGCGCAACGCACTTCGTCCGACAGGACCAGCGCTTCGCAATAAAGACCGTCGACGATCCGGGCATTGATGTTGGCAGCAGGCGACATGGAACTTCTCCGGGAAGACAAGACCCTATTGCCGCCAACGGCTTGCGGCAATCGACGATCCGCCCGACCGGCGTTCCAGATCGGGACGCCGTCCCGAAACGGAGCCGTTCCCGCGCGCAAATTGGCATTTCCTACAGGATATCGGGACGCTGCCCGGGCCGATCCGCCCAAAGTGTGTGGCGATTTGGCTCAGGCCGGAGCGAGAAAGGCGGCCGCCAGTCAGATCTCTTGGCTCAGCCCGGCATCAGCCAAATCTCCACGCAACTAGGCGATGATGTCCGGTATCAGGTAGTCCTCGATCAGCGAGATCTGGTCCTTCAGCTTCAGCTTGCGCTTCTTCAACCTGGCGATCTGCAACTGGTCCGGACTCCCGGCCGCCGTCAGCGCGTCGATTGCGGCATCGAGGTCGCGGTGCTCGATGCGAAGCATCTCCAGCCGCTTGCGCAGTTCGTCCTCGTTCACTGGCAGCCAAATCCCCTGCACCCGCCCGTAGCCGCTTCGCTTGCGCGCGACCCATCGTGCGGAAATGTTCATGTCGCCGAAAAACCGTGCTGGCGACCTTATCAAGATAAGCTTAATATGCTGCGATGACAATTGCGGCTCAGGGGTTCCGGGAGCCGAGTCGTCCGCGCCGAAAGGCCGGACAGGCACCCTGAACCCGGGACGGGCAATCCGGTCCGCCCCACCGCACAATGCCGGGGGTTGAAACACGAACCAGCACTCAGCGGCCATGACGCCTGATCCCTGCGACCCGCCCCGCCGGCTGCAAACCTCGGGGGCAAAGTCGGATGGCAGATCACAGGGCGGCCAGACGCCAGACCGCGCGCATTCCACTGCCACCACGAAGAGGAGGTCCTTCCGATGGAATCGTCGCATGTCAGCGCATTGCACAACAAGCACGCCGGGCTCGAACGCCGCATCCAGGAAGAAATGAGCCGCCCGGCGCCCGATCTCGCCGCCATCCAGTCCCTCAAGCGCGCCAAGCTGCGCATCAAGGACGAACTCTCCCTTCATTGATCGTGCAATCCGGCCCCGGTGCGCACCGCGTTCCGGGGCCGGACGGGCATCGGCATATCCACGCGTGAATTCGCGCCAGACGATTTCGCGCCGCCGGAAAATGCTCTAGGGTGGGTTCCGCCATTCCCCGGACGGCACCGCTCCGGCGCGTGCCGGACCAACCTGCCGGAACCCGCCGTCGCATGCCCAGCGCCATGAACCCCAGTGCCCTCGGCCCCATCCCGGCCGCCGTCACCGCGGCGCGCCTGATCCTGACCAGGCTGCACGAAGTCATGGCCTCGCGCGCACCCGCCCAGAACAAGCTCAACACCGTGGTCGATGTCATCGGCCAGAGCCTCGATTCCGAAGTCTGCTCGATCTACCTCCTGCGCGAAGGCATGCTGGAGCTGTTCGCCACCCGCGGCCTCGCCCAGGAAGCCGTCCACGTCACCCGCATGGCCATCGGCGAGGGTCTGGTCGGCACCATCGCCGGCCAGATCGAGACGCTCAACCTCGCCGAAGCCGCCACTCACCCGGACTTCTCCTATCGCCCGGAAACCGGCGAGGACAAGTTCCACTCCTTCGCCGGCGTGCCCATCGTCCGCCGCGAAAAGGCAGTCGGCGTGCTGTGCGTCCAGCACATGGAGCCCCGCCGCTACGAAGAGGTCGAGATCGAGGCGCTGCAGACCGTCGCCATGGTGCTCGCCGAACTGATCGCCAACGCCGATCTCGTCGACGAGGACGATGCGCTCGGCCTCAGCGAAGGCCAGAGCGGCCCGCAGCAGCTGAAAGGCCTGACCCTGGTCAAGGGCCTGGCCATCGGCAACGCCGTCTACCACCAGCCCCGCATCACCATCGAACACACCATGGCCGAGGATATCGAGGCCGAGCGCCAGCGCCTCTACCTCGCCTTCGACCGCATGCGCGAGCAGATCGACCATCTCGCCGGCCAGGCCGAATTCGGCGTCGGCGGCGAACACGAGGAGGTCATCGAGACCTACCGCATGTTCGCCTACGACGAAGGCTGGAAACGCCGCATCAACGAGGCGATCGAAAGCGGCCTGACCGCCGAGGCGGCGATCGAGCGGGTCCAGCAGCGCACCCGCATGAGGATGCGCCAGATCGACGATCCGCTGCTGGCGGACCGCATGCACGACCTCGAGGACCTGTCGAACCGCCTGCTGCGCATGGTCTCGGGCCAGCTCGGCACCGCCGCCAGCAAGGGCCTGCGCCAGGAATCGATCCTCATCGCCCGCAATCTCGGCCCGGCCGAGCTGCTGGAATACGACAAGCGCCGGCTGAAAGGCGTCATCCTCGAGGAAGGCTCGCTCACCGCCCACGTCGTCATCGTCGCGCGCGCCATGGGCATCCCGGTGCTCGGCCGCGTCCGCTCGCTGCGCGGCCTGGTGCGCGAAGGCGATCTCCTGCTGCTCGATGCCGACCAGGGCAGCGCCACCGTCCGCCCGGCGCCGCCCATGGTCGAGGCGTTCGAGGCCCGCTTCGCCCGCAGCCGCGAGCGCCAGGCGGCCTACGCGGCCCTGCGCGAGACCGAGCCCGTCACCCGCTGCGGCACCCGCATCCAGGTCATGATCAACGCCGGCCTGCGCGAGGACATGCCCAACCTCAGCCTGACCGGGGCCGACGGCATCGGCCTGTTCCGCACCGAATTCCAGTTCCTCGTCTCCGCCACGCTGCCCTCGCGCGAACGCCAGACCCGCCTCTACCGCGAAGTGATGGACGCCGCCGATCCCAGGCCGGTGGTGTTCCGCACCGTCGACATCGGTGGCGACAAGGCGCTGCCCTATCTCCGCCACGACGACGGCGCGACCGAGGAAAACCCGGCGATGGGCTGGCGGGCGCTGCGCGTCGCGCTCGAACGCGAAGGCCTGCTCAAGGCCCAGGCCCGTGCGCTCCTCGAAGCGGCCGCCGGTCGCACGCTCAACGTCATGTTCCCGATGGTCGCCGAACCATGGGAGTTCGACGCCGCCAAGGCCGTGTTCGACAGCCAGCTCGCCCTCCTGCGCAAGAACCGCAAGGTCCTGCCGGAGGCGATCCGCTACGGCGCCATGCTCGAAGTCCCGGCGCTGGCCGAAATGCTCGACGTCGTCCTGCCCAAGCTGCAGTTCCTGTCGATCGGCACCAACGATCTCACCCAGTTCCTGTTCGCCGCCGACCGCTCCAACCCCAAGCTGGCCGAACGCTACGACTGGCTGTCGCCGGCGATCCTGCGCTTCGTCCGGCGCATCGTCCAGGCCTGCGCCGCCCACAAGGTCGATCTCGGCGTCTGCGGCGAAATGGGCGGCCGCCCGCTGGAAGCGCTTGCCCTGCTGGCGCTCGGCATCCGCCGCTTGTCGATCACGCCGGCCTCGGTCGGCCCGCTCAAGGCGCTGATCGGCCAGATCGACCTCGCCTCGGCCACCGCCGCGATGACCGCCTGGCTGGACACCCCGCCCGCCGACCTGCGCGGCGAACTGACCCGCTGGGCCACGGCCCAAGGGCTCCAATTCGACTGATCGCCCCGGCGAGCCGCCCCCGCCAGCCCGGGACCGTCGCCCCGAAAGTGCAGATCGTCGCGCCCGGCATGGGCGCGGCGACTGGCGAAGATGGTCAGCCGCCGGCCCTATGTCCTTTTCTTTCATGGCCTTGGCTATTGACGGCGCCAGAGCGGGATTTTGCCCCGGTCATGCACAGGGCGTTGACTTTTCACGGCAGCAGGCGATGTTTCGGGCGATAGCAAGGACGCCGGCAAGCAATGCGGCGCGGGGGCCGAAAGGCGGATCGGGAAGCGAATGGGCGTTCAGGAAGACTCTGCGGAATTGCCGCTGGAAGGCGTCGGCGCCCGCCTGCGCCGCGCGCGCGAGGCATCCGGCCTCTCCCGTGCCGACATTGCCCGCCAGACCCGCATCTCCGAACGCATGCTGGCCGCGCTGGAGGACGGCAACTATGCCGTCCTGCCGGCCCGCACCTATGCCACCGGCTTCGCCCGCAGCTATGCCCGCGCCGTCGGGCTCGATGCCGATGCCATCGTCGCCGAAGTCCGTCGCGATCTCGACGGTGCCGCCGCCCCGCTCGAACGATCGGCCACCCCCACCTTCGAACCGGGCGATCCCGCCCGCGTGCCCAGCCGGAGCGTCGCCTGGGCGGCGGTCGCCGCGCTGATGCTGGTGCTGATCGGCCTCGCCACCTGGCGTGCCTCGACCCAGCCGGTTTCGGGCCTCCCCTCGATCCTGCCGCCCGATGCGCCCGCGTCCACCCGCCCGGCGACACCCGTTCCAGCGCCCGCGCCGCTACCCGCCGCCACCGGCCCGGTGGTGTTGACCGCCGAAGCCCCGGCCTGGGTCCGCGTCACCGCCGGCGGACAGGACCTGCTCAAGCACGAGATGAAGGCGGGCGAGAGCTTCACCGTGCCCGCCGATGCCGTCGACCCGCGCCTGCGCACCGGCCGCCCCGACGCGCTCGCAATCACCATCGGCGGCAAGCCCGTGCCCCGCCTGGCGGACAGGCAGACGGTCATGGCCGACGTGCCGATTTCCGCCGCCGCCCTGCTCGCCCGCGCCACCCCGCAACCGGCACCCCAGCCCACCGCGACGCCCACGCCGATCGCCAGGCCGGCCGCCCGCACGCCGCAGCGGTACCCGCGCCCCGTGGCCACCGGCTCCCCGTCGCCTGCGCCCACCCCCACCGCCAGCACCCCGGCGCCTGCCTCCGGCCTGGCCGAACCATCCACCGCCGCGCAATAACCCCCCCTCGACAGGACGCCACCGCTGCGGCATTCACGGCTCCGGGGTACCGGGCAGACGCACACCGTGCCGCCCGCAGATGAAGCAAGGTCCGAACACCATGGTCAGCAGGTTCGCATTCAACCTGGTCCGTCGCCGCTCCGGCTGGTCCACCACATCCGCGCTGGCCGCCTGCCTGCTCGCCGCCACGCCCGCCCTGGCGCAGGATGCCCAGGTCCAGGAACTCCGCATCCGCCAACTCGAAGCCCAGATCCGCGAACTCCTCCGCCAGCCCGGCGCCACCACCGCATCCGCCCCGGCGCCGACGGCGACGACCGACATGCTGACCCGCATGGACGCGCTCGAAGCCCAGGTCGCCCGCCTGACCGCGCAGAACGAGGAAATTGCCAACCGCCTGCGCCAGCTCCAGCCAGGCGCGACTGCATCCGTGCCCGCGATTGCCAGCCCCGCCGCGCCGACGCCCATCGCTCCCGCGCCTGTCGCGACCCCGGCGCCAACCTCGCCCCCTGCCGCCACCACCAGCAACCTCGCGGCGATGACCGGCGGCGCCTCCGCCCCGCAACCCGCGGCCAAGCCCGCAGCCACCCCGCCGGCCAAGGCCAGCGCCCAGCGCGTCGCCGCGGTCAAGGCCATCGTCAAGCCGCAGACCAGCGACCCGGCCGACGACGAATACAGCTACGGCTTCCGCCTCTGGCAGGCCGGCTTCTTCCCCGAAGCCGCCCAGCAACTGAAGCTATACCTTGACCGATACCCCCGCCACACCGATGGCTCGCGGGCTCGCAACCTGCTCGGCCGCGCCCTGCTCGATGACGGCAAGCCCCGCGAAGCCGCCCCCTGGTTCCTGCAGAACTACAAGTCCGACCCGAGCGGCAACCGCGCGGCCGACAGCCTGCTCAACCTCGCCGATGCCATGCGCCAGATCGGCGACACCTCGCGCGCCTGCATCGCCCTCAACGAATTCGCCACCACCTACAGCACCGACGCGCGCGGCCGCCTCAAGCCGGACTACGACAGGCTCAAGGCCGCCGTCACCTGCAACTGAGCGCCTTTGGTTCCTCCGCTCGCCCCTGAGCTTGTCGAAGCATGTCCTGAGCGTCGCCGAAGGAGGCTGGTTTCTCCCTTGATGCTCGACCAGGCCACCGAACGCTTCACCACCGCGCTGGCCCTGCTCTGGCCTGCCCCGCCCCCCGCGCGCCTCGGCCTCGCCGTCTCCGGCGGGCCGGACAGCCTCGCCCTCCTGCTCCTCGCTCACGCCGCGCTCCCCGGCCGCATCGCCGCCGCCACCGTCGATCACCAGCTTCGCCCCGAAGCCGCCGCCGAAGCCGCCATGGTCGCCGAAACCTGCGCCACCCTCGGCGTCCCCCACGCCACCCTCCCGGTCACCCTCGCCCCCGGCAATCTCCAGGCGGAAGCCCGCTACGCCCGCTACACCGCGCTGGCCGCCTGGCTCGAAGCGGAAAACCTCTCGGCCCTGGCCACCGCCCACCATGCCGACGACCAGGCGGAAACCCTCCTCGCCCGCCTCAATCGCGGCAGCGGCGCCGCCGGCCTCGCCGGCATTCGCGCCCGCGCCCAGGTCTCCGGCAGTCCCTACCCGCTGGTCCGCCCCCTGCTCGATTGGCGCCGCGCCGAACTCGCAGACATCGTCGCCCAGGCCGGCCTCACCCCCGCCCAGGACCCCTCCAACACCGATCCCCGATTCGACCGCGCCCGCCTGCGCGCCCACCTCGCCCAGGCCGACTGGCTCGACATCCCCGCCCTCGCCCAGTCCGCCACCCACCTCGCCGACGCCGACGCGGCGCTCGCCTGGGCCGCCAACCGCGAATGGGCCGAAGCCGTCACCCGCGAACCGCTGGGCCTCACCTACCGCCCCCAGGCCCCCCGCGCCGTCGCCCTGCGCGTCCTCACCCGCATCGTCACCGAACTCGACGGCGAAGAACCACGCGGCAGCGCCATCGCCCGCCTGTTCGACATCCTGCTGGCCCGCCAACCCGCCTCGATCGGCAACCTGGTGGCGCGGCCCCTGCCTTCCGGGTGGAGCTTTTCGAAAGCGCCAAAAAGAAGGGCCTGACAGCGCTCGCTGCCAGACCCTTCTGAATTTCATCAAGTTTTTTGTGGGTCGTGATCGACAAGCGATCACTCAACGAGTCTTTTGTGGGTCGTGATCGACAAGCGATCACTTAACCGTCGTAATCACCGCCGAGCGACGTATTGCGCACCGGCGCCGCCGCGGTGATCCGCAGCGCTTCCGCCTGCTGGCTGAGCGAGCCGATCTCATCGACCTCGTCGTCGTCATCCGGCAGCACCCGCTGCAGCGACAGCACGACCGATTCCTTTAGCTGCGTCGGCCGCACCGTCTCCTCGGCGATCTCGCGCAGCGCGACGACCGGGTTCTTGTCGCGGTCGCGATCGAGCGTCAGCTCCGCCCCGCCGGAAATCTCCCGCGCCCGCTGGGCAGCCAGCAGCACCAGGTCAAAACGGTTGGGAACCTTGTCGACGCAATCTTCAACAGTAACGCGCGCCATCGGGCACTCCGGTCAGGTCAGATTTCGGGGAATGCGAGCGCGTAGCGGCGGGGGGCTTGAGAGTCAAGGAAAGAGGACGTCAGGATCGCTTGTCGATCCTGACCAACACAAGGATCAGGATCGCTTGTCGATCCTGACCAACACAAGGATCAGGATCGCTTGTCGATCCTGACCAACACAACGACTCTGGGAAGCCACCCAGCGTGCAAGAAACATGACCGGGGTCCGGCGATGGTGAATCCCCGGCCCTTCTTCCTGCCTCAATCCCCGTAACTATTCGCCAGATCATCCCCGGCCAGATCGCTGAACCGCGTGATCCGCGCCTCGAACCGCAGCCGCACCTTGCCCGTCGCGCCATGCCGCTGCTTGGCGATGATCAGCTCCGACAGGCCCGTCACCTGCTCCATCTTCTCCCGCCAGCGTTCCCATTTCTCGCGCACGTCGATCGGGTCGTTGTCTCCGGGAAACTGCGGCTCGGTCGCCTTCACATAGTAGTCCTCGCGGAACACGAACCAGACCATATCGGCGTCCTGCTCGATCGAGCCCGATTCGCGCAGGTCCGACAGCATCGGCCGCTTGTCCTCGCGGCTTTCGACCGCGCGGGAAAGCTGCGAGAGCGCGATCACCGGCAGCGAAAGCTCCTTGGCCAGCGTCTTCAGCCCGCGCGAAATTTCCGAAATTTCGTTGACCCGGTTGTCCGAAGCCCGCCCCGAGCCCTGCAACAGCTGCAGGTAGTCGACGACGATCATGCCGATATTGTGCTTGCGCTTGAGCCGCCGCGCCCGGGTGCGCAGCGCGGCGATGGTCAGCGCCGGCGTATCGTCGATGAACAGCGGCAGTTCGGCCAGCCGCTGGCTGGCATAGGACAGTTGCTGGAAGTCCTCGCGGCTGATCTTGCCCATGCGCAGCGCTTCCGAGCTGATGCCGGACTGCTCGGCGAGGATACGCGTCGCCAATTGGTCGGCGCTCATTTCCAGGCTGAAGAACGCACAGGGCGCGCCGACCGATTTCGCCGGGTCGATGCCGTCGTCGATGTCCCGCCGGAAGCGATCGGCGGCATTGAACGCGATATTGGTGGCGAGCGAGGTCTTGCCCATGCCCGGTCGCCCGGCCAGGATGATCAGGTCGCTGTCATGCAGGCCGCCGATCCGCTCGTTGAGCGAGGTCAGGCCGGTCGTCAGGCCCGCGATATGGCCGCCCGAATTGAACGCCTTCTCGATCGCCTGGATCGCCGTGCGCGTCGCCGTGCCGAAGCTCTGCGCCTCGCTCTGGGTGCTCGCGCCCTCGGCCACCTTGTAGAGCGCCGCCTCCGCCTGGGAAATCTGCTCCATCGGCGCCACCTCCTGAGAGGTGTCCATCGCGCTCTCGACCAGATTGCGCCCGACGCTGACCAGTTCGCGCAGCAACGCCAGCTCGTAGATCTGCTCGGCCAGCGTGCGCGGCGCCAGCAGGCCCTGCCCGTCCGCCGTCAGCCGCGCGAGATAACTGGTCCCGCCCAGTTCCTTCAGCGCCTCGTCCGCCTCGAAATAGGGTCGCAGGGTCACCGGCGTCACCACCGCCTTGCGGTCGAGCAGCTCGCACACCTTCTGGTAGATCCGCGCGTGCACCGGCTCGAAGAAATGCGCCGCCACCAGCGGCACGCCCAGGTCCTCGATCACCCGGTTGTCGATCAGCAACGCCCCCAGAAACGCCACCTCCGCCTCGACGTTGGCCGGCAAGGCCTTCACCGGCGCCTCATCGGGCCGCAACATGAGCACTTCCTGGGGCATGACCTGACGCAAAACCTCTCGACTGGAAGCGACCGGGAATGCGCCCAAGCGGGTGGGCGCGCAAGCGGGGTGTGCTGTGGATATCGGGGATCAGGAAGCAAGAAGTTGAAAGCAGGGGGAATCATTCCCCCTGCGCCCCCGGGACTTTCAGGTGGTGCAAAACGCCGGGGCCGGCGCAGACTAAAGCGCCGCAGGCATCAAAGCCGCTTCGCTGCACGCGCTTCCCTCGCAAACAGTGCGCAACGAAAAGGCACCGGGGGTGCAGGGGGAATGATTCCCCCTGCCTTTCCCTTAACTTCTTGCCCCTTCCCCCTTCATTTGCGAAACGCGCACTCCAGATGCCCGACCCCAGAATCGCCCACATCGAGCTCGATGACGCCACGATCCTGTGGCGCAATGCCGATATCGAGCAAGAGCGCCGAATCGCCATCTTCGACCTGATCGAGGAAAACCTGTTCCGTCCGATTCGCGCGAGCGCGGCGGGTCACGACGGGCCGTACCGCCTGCGCCTGTCGGTCAACGACGGTCGCCTGGTGCTGGAAGTCGCCGACAGCGAGCAGCGCCCGCTGGAAACCCTGATCCTCGGCCTCGGCCGGTTCCGCCGGCCGATCCGCGAGTATTTCGCCATCTGCGAGAGCTATTACCAGGCGATCCGCAAGGCCACCGCGCAGGAGATCGAGACGATCGACATGGCCCGGCGCGGCATCCACAACGAGGCGGCGGAGCTGTTGCTGGAACGGCTCGACGGCAAGGTGGAGACCGATTTTCCCACCGCCCGTCGATTGTTCACCCTGATCTGCGTGCTGCACATTCGCGGCTAGAAGCATCGTGCGAAAAAGTGGGCACCGGTTTTTCGCATCATGCGATGCGACAGCAAAGGAATCCCGCTAAGGCAACGCCGGGGCCCAGGGGGAAGCGAATCAAAAGATGGCAAGAAAACGCGGCCACACCTGGCGCTGGCGCATCCTCGGCGCGCTGCTGCTCCTCGCCATCGTCGGCGGCGCGGGCGGCTGGTGGCACCTGCGCCACTGGCGGCCCGAGCGCGGCCTGTTCGCGATGCAGGGCGTGGAGATCGGCAGCGAGGATGGCGACGTCGACTGGCGAGCGCTGAAAACCATCGGCGCCGATTTCGCCTATATCGATGCCTCCGCCAGCGCCTTCGCCCGCGATCCGAAATTCGCCCAGAACCTGGAGGCCGCCCGCGCGGTGGGCCTCCAGGTCGGTGCCGTCCACCGCTACGACCCCTGCCAGCCGGCTGACCGGCAGTCGGCCAACTTCGTCACCGTCGTCCCGCGCGATGCCAGGCTGCTGCCGCCTGCGGTCGAACTCGTCCGCCTGGCCGACGATTGCCCGATCCGGGTGACCGACGCCGCGGTCCAGAGCGAACTGATGACCTTCCTCAACCAGATCGAAACCCACACCGGCAAGCCATCGCTGCTCAAGCTCGGTGCCGGCTTCGAACGCCGCTACCACGTCTCGTCCCGGCTCGACCGCAACCTCTGGCTCATGCGCGACCGCTTCCAGCCCGATTATGCCGGCCGCCCGTGGAGCGTGTGGACCGCCAATTCGACGCTGGAAACCACCGCCGGTGACCAGCCGGTCCGCTGGCTCGCGGTCCAGCCATGACCGCGCCGGCCATGAATTCGCCCGCCCACCGCGAAGCCCTGCTCGCCGCCGCTCATGCCGCCCGCGCCAATGCCTATGCGCCCTATTCCCGCTTCCAGGTCGGCGCTGCCCTCGCCTTTGCCGATGGCTCGGTCATCGCTGCCGCCAATGTCGAGAACGCATCCTACGGCCTGTCGCTCTGCGCCGAAGCGGTCGCCGTCGCCTCTGCGCTATCGTCGGGCCGTCGTGGCGGGCTGCGCGCGGTTGCGGTGGTCGGCGGCACCGATGTCGGAAATTCTGACACTCGGGCGCCGGTCACTCCATGCGGCCGCTGCCGGCAGCTGCTTCACGAGCTCGCAGCTCTGGATGGAGCCGATCCGCTGGTCTGGGCCGAGGGCCGGTCAGCCCCGCGCCGCCTGTCGGAACTCCTGCCCGATCCGTTCGGTCCGGCGGACCTTGATCGCTGATCGGCACAAAAAAACGTGAAAGCCCGAAGGCTTTCACGTCGAGTCGACCGATTATCACTGTTGTCGAGGCAAGTGCCTCGCGCGTGATAGGCAAACGATTGTCCAGCGATAGTTGTTCGAAAATTCGGCAATGAAAAACGCGAACACTGCCCGATAAAACCGGAGGAGCCCATGCCGGCCTCCGGGCATGGGTTCCGTGGCGCGCAGCTCAGACGAGATGCACGGCAGTACGCGCCAGTTCGATGAGAAACAGCCAGAGCAAGGTCGAAATCAGTGCTGCGGCAACCAATCCCTGACGCTCGCGATAGCCCGCAAACGCTTGTGTCTGTTGTTGTGTCATTGTTGCGATCCCGAACGAAGCGACCCCCGTGTCGCCCCGATATCCTTGGCTTACTGTCGGATTTTTTTACGTCAACAGTCGTAAAGGACCGGTAAATCGCGGATTTCATTGTGCGCTTGCGGCAAAACGATGAAAATGAAACGCAACGCAAGATGACGGTTCTCGGAAAAAATTTTCACTTCGTCGCAAAAGTGCCACGAACCATCCTACGAAGGTGGCATTGCCGTCTCCTCCACCCACTCGGCCAAGGCTGCCAGGCAGTCCCGCGCCAGCAGTTTCGATCGCTCCGGACTCCAGCCACGCAGCGATTCGGCCCCAGGCGACTGTAAACCCTCGTCATGGTCCTTGAACGGCATCTCCAGCGTCATCGCCACCGCGCCGTAACGCTGGGCGATCTGGTTGGTCGCCATCGTCAGGTTCCCTCGCCCCGGCGCCGCCACCGGATAGCCGCGCCGCACCTGGAAATCGGGCGTCCGCCGGTCCAGCATCGCCACATAGCGGCGATATCCTGCAAGCTGCGCCTCCTGCAGCCCGGGAATCCCCTCGAACCCCGCCATGAACACCGCCGGGATCGCCTCGTCGCCATGCACATCCATGGCAAAATCCACCCCGCTGGCATCCATCGCCCGCCGGATCGCCCAGACTTCCGGGCTGCGCTCGAGGCTCGGCGCGTGCCACTCGCGGTTGAGGTTCACCCCCGCGGCATTGGTCCGCAAATGCCCCCGCCGCGAACCGTCCGGGTTGGCATTGGGCACGATGTGAAACCGGCATCGCCGCCGCAGCACCCGCCCGTGCGGATCGGCAAGGTCGGTCAGCAGCCCGAGCGCCCCTTCCATCCACCACTCGGCCATGCTCTCGCCGGGATGCTGCCGCCCGACCAGCCAGACCTGCCTGTCGCCCTCGCCCACATCCAGGCAGTCGATCCCCTGCCCGTCGAGGCTCACCCCCAGGCAGCGATGCGACACGCCCGGCATGGCCGCCATCCCCGCCACCAGGTCATGGTGCCGCTCCATCGAATAAGGCGCGAAATAGGCAAACCACGCCAGGTCCCCCGCCGGCCGATGGCGAATGGTCAGGCAGCCGCCGTCCTCGCCCGCATCCCAGGCCGTTTCGGCGCGCGACCAGTCCCGCCGGTCCTCCGAAACCACCGCCCGATAGCCCGGCCACCCGCCCGGATAGGCCGATTGCGCCAGCCCGGTCAGCCGCAATTCCACCTCCCGCCCCGCCGCGCCGGCCACGCGAAAATGAAACCACTGGAAAAACGGCGACCCATTGTCGGGCCGGATCGCCAGCCGCGCCCGCGCGCCGTCCACCGCCAGAACCTCGATATTGCCCGAATCGAACGCGGCGGAGATCAGAATGTCGCTCATCGCAGTTCGCCACTCATCTGACTTCGATAGTCTGGCCCGAGTTCCCCGGATACCCGGCAAACAGCGCCGCCGCCAGCTTCGGCGCCGCCAGCTGCGTGCCGGCCAGCGGCGATGTCGCCGCGACGGTGAAGCTCGCCCGCCCCTCCCACTGCGCCCTGCCCCCGGCGCTGATCCTGACCGCCAGCGTTGTCGTGACCGGCGGCGCCGGCGACCGGCCGATGGGAAACGAAAAGCCCAGCCCCACGCCCGAACCATAGGAACCGGTCGCCCCGCCCAGCCCGATCCGCACCGGGCTTTCGTTTCGTGCGGCCAGGTCCTGTTCCCGCGAGACCCTCACTTCGGCCACCGCCGCAGCGGGATCGACCGCTGCATCGACCGGCATGACCGCATAGCCCAGCCGTGCCAGTTCCCCCGCCACCGCGCCCTGATAGCTGCGGATCTCAAGCCCAGCCGGATCGACCCCCGCCGCCGCCACCACGCGAATGGCGCCCTTCGGCGCCGCCAGCTCCGCCACATGGAACCGCGTCACGCTCACCGGCCCGACCGGTGCAACACAGGCGCTCGCCAGCACCGGCAGCAAGACCACCCATTTCATCCGCCGCGCCATGATCCGCCTCCATTCACCCCTGCCGCAGCGTGGGCCGTCGCACGCCCGCTGGCAATGCCCCCGTTCGCCGCTGCCGCCTTGCCCGCGCCTGAACCGCGTTAACCCATGCTGCGCCGCAACCTGCTAGAAAGCCCGCAGAACCCCAACTGCAGGATTCGCCTCTCCCCATGCCCCAGAAAGTTCCCGTCCTGGTCACCGGCGGCGCCGGCTACATCGGCAGCCACGCCGTCCTCGCGCTCAAGGATGCCGGCTGGCCGGTCGCCGTGATCGACAACCTGACCACCGGCTTCCGCTTCGCCATCCCCGAAGGCGTGCCGTTCTACGAAGGCGATATCGAGGATGCCGCGCTGACCGGCCGGATCTTCGCCGAACAGGGCACGCAGGCGATCATGCACTTCGCCGGTTCGATCATCGTGCCGGAATCGGTCGAAAACCCGCTCAAGTACTATCACAACAACACCGCCAAGACCCGCGCGCTGATCGCCAGCGCCGTCACCACCGGCCTTCCCCACTTCATCTTCTCCTCCACCGCCGCGACATACGGCATACCCGAAGTCTCCCCCGTCACCGAGGACAGCCCGAAAAGGCCGATCAACCCCTACGGCATGTCCAAGCTGATGACCGAGACCATGCTGGCCGACGTCGCCGCCGCCCATCCCATGAACTTCTGCGCCCTGCGCTACTTCAACGTCGCCGGCGCCGACCCGCAGGCCCGCACCGGCCAGTCCACCGCCGGCGCCACCCACCTGATCAAGGTCGCCGTCGAAGCCGCGCTGGGCAAACGCGCCCAGGTCGGCGTGTTCGGCACCGACTACGCCACGCCCGACGGCACCGGCGTGCGCGACTACATCCACGTCTCCGACCTCGCCGCCGCCCACGTCCTCGCGCTCGAAGCGCTGATCGAACAACCCACCCGCTCGCTGACCATGAACTGCGGCTACGGCAAAGGCTTCTCGGTCCTCGAAGTCCTCGACGCCGTCGACCGCGTCACCAACACGAAAATCGTCCGCGACATCCAGGGCCGCCGCGCCGGCGACCCCGATTCGCTGATCAGCGACAATCAGCGGATCAAGGCCACCCTGCCCTGGGTGCCCAAATACGCCGACCTCGACGTGATCGTGGCGCATGCGCTCGCCTGGGAACGCAAGCTGACCGAGATCAGAGGAAATTGACAGGCCGGCCGAAACCCCTTCCCCCTCGATGGGGGAAGGATACGCAGGCTTGGCTGCACAGCAGCCTAGCCGAAGTTGGATGAGGGTGATGCGTCCATACATCCCCGCTTTTTCGGAGCACCCCGATAATCCCGCCCGCGGAATCCCCTCCGGCTCGCCCGCGTCTTTTGCTGGCCTGCTTCGACAAGCGAAGCCTCCTGTTGACTTTCCCCGCCACCACCCGTAACGGCCCGGCTTCAATTTTCCGGCGGCTTACCGCCACGAGGACAGTCATGAAGATTCGCAACAGCCTCAAGTCGCTCAAGGGCCGCCACCGGGACAACCGCGTGATCCGCCGCCGCGGCCGCACTTACGTCATCAACAAGACCAACCGCCGCTTCAAGGCCCGCCAGGGCTGACCGAGGGATCGCTTGTCGATCCCGACCGCGAAAGATTAGAGAGCCATGGTTCGCCATGGCCCAAGGTCACCGCACTCCCGGCCCGCTTTCCCCAGGGAAGGCGGGCCGGCGGCGTTTCCGCCTCCCCATCCGTTCGTGTCGAGCGAAGTCGAGACACGCGCCGCAGGAGACCGCGTGAACAACATGATCCCCGTCCAGGCCGTCGTGTTCGACATCGGCCGAGTCCTCGTCCAGTGGCGAATCGCCACCCTCTACGAACGCCTGATCCCCGATGCTGCGGAGCGTGACCGGTTCCTCGCCGAAGTCGTTACCGAAGCCTGGCACGCCCAGCACGATGCCGGCATCCCCCTCGCGCAGATGATCGCCGAACGCTCCGCCGAATTCCCCGCCCAGGCCGATCTCATCGCCGCCTACGCCCCACACTGGCTCGAAACCGTCCCCGGCCCCGTCCCCGGCACCCACGAACTTGTCCGCACGCTGGCCGCCCGCGACATCCCGCTCTACGCGATCACCAACTTCGGCGCCGACACCTGGGCCATGTTCCGCCCGACCTTCCCGATCCTCAACCACATGCGCGACATCGTCGTCTCCGGCCACGAGCGCCTGGTCAAGCCCGGCGCGGAAATCTACTACCTCGCCGCCCGGCGCTTCGGCCACGCGCCGGCCGAGATGCTGTTCATCGACGACAGCCGCCCCAACATCGAAGCCGCCGCCGCGCTGGGCTGGCAGGTCCACCACTTCACCGAGGCCGACGCGCTCCGCGCCGACCTCGCCGGTCGCGGCCTGATCTAGCCAAGCGACCTCTCCAGCGTGATCTCGCAGTTCAGCAGTTTCGAGATCGGGCACCCCGCCTTCGCCTCGTCAGCAATCCGCTCGAACTCCGCCGGCTCGATCCCCGCCACGCTGCCGGTCAGCACCAGCGCCGATTTGGTCACCTTGAAACCGCCGTCCGCCTGGTCCAGCGTCACCGTCGCCGTCGTCTCCAGCGTGCCGTCGCCATAGCCGGCCTTGGCCAGCGCGAAACTCGTCGCCATGGTGAAGCACGCCGCATGGGCCGCGGCGATCAGTTCTTCCGGATTGGTCCCCGGCTTGCCCTCGAACCGCGTGCCGAAACCATAAGGCTGCTCGTCCAGCACCCCGGATTTCGTCGAGATCGAGCCCCGCCCGTCCTTGCCCAATCCCTCATACCGCGCGCTCGCCGAATTCGTCGTCATCACCCGCACTCCTTTGCGAAACTCCACCTGCCAATGCCTGCGCTGCCCGGGGGTTCCCCTCCCCCTCCGGCCGCGCCATCCTGCCCTCCATGACCCGCCGATTCGCCCTCCTGGCCGCCGCCCTCCTGCTCGCCACCGCCGCCGCCCCGCACAAGCCGGTCCGCGCGGTGCCGCCGCCCCCGCTCGGGGACACCGTCCGCGTCGCGCTGACCACCACCGCCGGCACGATCGAGGTCGAGCTCGACCACAAGCACGCCCCGCTGACCGTCGAAAACGTGATGCGCTACGTCGATGGCCACCTTTATGACGGCGCCAGCTTCTACCGCTCGATGCACCTCAACTGGCCCGAGCAACCCGCCGGCCTGATCCAGGCCGGCGTCCGCGTCGCGACGAAACTCCTGCCCCCCGTCGCCCACGAACCGACCAGCCAGACCGGCATCCTGCACAAGACCGGCACCCTCTCGCTGGCCCGCTTCACCCCGGGCACCGGCCGCTCGGATTTCTCGATCCTGCTCTGCGACATGCCCGGCCTCGACGCCAACCCCGCCGATGACAACCCCGATCGTCAGGCCGGCTTCGCCGCCTTCGGCCATGTCGTCGCCGGCATCGACGTCGTCCGCGCCATTTGGGACGCGCCGCGCTCGCCCACCCTCGGCCAGGGCGTGATGAAAGGCCAGATGCTCGACCCCGAAGTCCGCATCCTCACCGCCCGCCGCATCGTCACGCCGCCTGCCGTGCCCACTCCGGCAATGCCTCAGCCTCAGCCCGCATCCTGATCCCCGTCCGGCCCTTCCCAGGCAAACTTCTCCCAGTCGTTGTAGCCCCGCCGCCGCAGCCGCGCCCCGCAGAACCGGCAGTAGCTGTAGTGCCTGCCGCTGGCCTGCTTGCGCACGCGCCGCCGGTTCGGTTCATGCCGCAACATCAGGCAGCGCAGCCACCCCATCGTCCTGCGAAACACCTTGTCCACCGACATCGCCCGCCATCTCCTCCCGTTCACGCCCGCGCCGGCTGCCGCCGATAGGACAGCGCCTCGGCGACATGCACCCGCCCGGTCCGCTCCACACCCGCCAGGTCGGCGATCGTCCGCGCCACCCGCAGCACCCGCGTATACCCCCGCGCCGTCAGCCGCATCGCGTCAGCCGCCCGCAGCAGGAGGTCGCGCCCGTCCGCATCCGGCGTCGCGTGGTCATCCAGCAGGTCGCCATCCAGCTCGGCATTGGTCCGCCTGCCCGTCCCCGCCAGCCGCTCCCCCGCCCGCACCCGCGCCGCCATGACCCGCGCCGCCACCGCGTCCGATCCCTCGGCCGGCGCCGGCAGGGCCAGGTCCGCCGCCCGCACCGGATCGACATCGACATGCAGGTCGATCCGGTCCAGCAAAGGCCCCGAAACCCGCGCCTGGTAGTCCGCCCCGCACTTCGGCGCCCGCGAACAGCCCAGCGCCGCATCGCCGAGATGCCCGCAGCGGCACGGGTTCATCGCCGCCACCAGCTGCACCCGCGCCGGATAGGTCACATGACCGTTGGCCCGCGCCACACTGACCTCGCCCGTCTCCAGCGGCTGCCGCAGCGAATCGAGCACCGCCCGCTGGAACTCCGGCAGTTCGTCGAGAAACAGCACGCCGAGATGCGCCATGCTGACCTCGCCCGGCCGCACCTTCAACCCGCCCCCGGTCAAGGCCGCCATCGAGGCGGAATGATGGGGCGCGCGAAACGGCCGCTCCCGGCTGATCCGCCCCCCTTCCAGCGTGCCCGCCACCGAGGCGATCATCGAGACCTCCAGCGCCTCCCCCGCCGTCAGCTCCGGCAATATCCCCGGCAGACACGCCGCCAGCAGGCTCTTGCCCGCCCCCGGCGGCCCGACCATCAAGAGGTTGTGCCCACCCGCCGCGGCAATCTCCAAAGCCCGCTTCGCCGTCTCCTGCCCGCGCACCTGCCTCAGGTCAGGCCCCAACCGCCGCTCCGCCACCGCGCCGATCTCCGGCACCGCCAGCACCTGCAACCCGCGCAGATGGTTGAGCAGGCTGATCAGGTCCGGCGCCGCCAGCACCGGCACCCCGCTCGCCCACCCGGCCTCCGGCCCCTGCGCCGCCGGGCAGACCAGCCCCTTGCCCACCGCGCCCGCGTGCAGGGCCGCCAGCAGCACGCCGGGCGAAGCGATCACCCGCCCGTCCAGCGCCAGCTCCCCCACCGCTACGTAATCCGCCAGCAGCTCCGCATCGACAACCCCCATCGCCGCCAGCAGCGCCAGCGCGATCGGCAGGTCGTAATGCGCCCCCTCCTTGGGCAGGTCCGCCGGCGAAAGATTGACCACGATCCGCTTGGGCGGCAGCGCCAGCCCCAGCGAAGTCAGGGCCGACTGCACCCGCTGCCGGCTCTCGTTCACCGCCTTGTCCGGCAGGCCCACGACATGAAACCCCGGCATCCCCGGCGAGACCTGGCACTGCACCTCCACAGGACGCGCCTCCAGCCCGAGATAAGCCACCGTCGATGCCAGCGCGACCAACCCAGCCCCCTCGAAAACCGCCCGACTCCTAAAGCCACAGCGCAAATATGCAAATATACTTATTCCGTGCCGTGCTTTTCAGTTCCCTCCGGGCCGCCTATCATCACGCCATTCAAGGGACGGGACATCATCATGCGCAGACAGCTTTCGGCACTGGCTCTCCTAGGCGCCGCCTTCCCCGCTCACGCCGATTCCCCGGCGCCGCCGGCCCAGTCGGACGTCTCGCTGACCATCTACGCCAACAACCAGGCCCTTGTTCAGGACGTGCGCGCGATCGCCTTCCACGGCGGTCGGCAGCGCATCGAATTCCGCAACGTCTCCGCGCAGATTCGCGCCGAAACCGCCTCGCTCGCCGCCAACGACCTGCAAGTCATCGAACAGAACTTCGACTATGACCTGCTCAGCCCCGCGAAAATCATGGAAAACGCCGTGGGAGAGACGGTGACCCTGGTCCGCACCAACCCCGCCACCGGCGCCGAGACCCGCGAAACCGCGAAGATCCTCGCGGCCAACGGCGGCGTCGTCCTCCAGATCGGCCCACGCATCGAAGTCCTGCGGGATGACGGCCTGCCGGTCCGCGTCATCTTCGAACGCGTGCCGGAAAACATGCGCGCCGAACCCACCCTCTCGGTCACGGTCGATGCCACCCCCGGCACCCGCCCCACCACCTTGCGTTACCTCACCCCCGGCCTCGGCTGGCGCGCCGACTATGTCGCCCTGTTCGACGAGGCGAAGAACCAGATCGACGTGCAAGGCTGGGTCACCCTGACCAACAACTCCGGCACCACCTACCACAACGCCGCCACGGTGCTCGTCGCCGGCAACCCCCGTCTCATCAACCAGGGCTACCAGAGCTACCGCAATGACGCCCCGGACGACGAACCCACGCTGGCCGAAGCCGGCACCGAATCCGGCACTCGCGCCCGCTTGGGGGATTACTACCTCTACCCGCTCGCCGAACGCACCACCGTCGCCAACCTCCAAACCAAGCAGGTCAGCTTCCTCGACGTTCACGGTGCCCCCGCCACCCACGGCTACGAACTTCGCCTCAACTGGCTCCAGACCAGCGACCAGCCGATCAGCGCCGCCACCGTCTATCAGTTCTCGACCGGTGCGAAGGCCGGCCTGGGTGACCAGCTTCCCGCCGGCATCGTTCGCTTCTACCTGCGCGACGCCAAGGCCCAGGCCCAGTTCATCGGCGAACACGCGATCAGCCACACCCCGATGGGCTCCCGCCTGTCGATCGCCACCGGCGACGCCTTCGACGTGAAGGTCAAGCCCGTGGTCGAAAGCCGCACACGCCTCGCCACCGGCCACTGGCGCACCCAGACGCGCTACACCCTGACCAACGCGCTCCCCCGCCCGGTCACCGTGCGCCTGCTCCAGTCCGGCCTCTGGGCCACCGCCAAGATCACCGAAGAATCCCTGAAAAGCCAGCGCCCAGATGCCGAAACTGCCGAATGGCAGGTCCCCGTCCCCGCCAACGGCAAGACCGAACTGACCGCCACCTTCGACACCCGCTGGTAACCACGTGTGATGACAAAAAGTGGGAACCGGTTTTTGTCGACTAAACGCACGGCAATACCAATGCGCCCTCGCGCACTCCTCCTTGCCACGCTCCTGCCGCTCCCGGCCCTCGCGCAGACAATGCCCGACGTCGCCGCCTCCTCGCCCAGCGATCGCTCGGTCACGATCTACCGCGCGCCGGGCCGTAACGGCGGCAGCCTCAGCCTCGATGGCCTGCGCGGCTTCGCGGTCATCACCGAAACCCGCACCGTCACCCTCCCGGCCGGTGAATCCCGGCTCCGCTTCACCGGCGTGGCGGACGGCATCGTTCCAGAAAGCGCCATCGTCTCCGGCCTCCCCGGCGGCGTCATCGAGAAGAACCGCGATGCCGCCCTGCTCTCCCCCTCGGCCCTTGCCCGCGCCACCGTCAACCGCGACCTCACCCTGACCCGCACCGACCGCCGCACCGGCAAGACGACGACCGCCGCCCGCCTGATCTCCGCCAGCGAGGACGGCATGATCTTCGCCACCGCCCAGGGCAACGAGGCCCTGCGCTGCTCCGGCCTCCCCGAAACTGTCCGCTTCACCGGCGGCACCGAAGGCCTCTCCGCCCAGCCGACCCTCTCCGTCCGCACCCGCACCGCCAAGCCCGTGCAGGCCCGCGTCACCCTCACCTACATCGCCGAAAACTTCGACTGGAACGCCCACTACATCGCCACCATCGCCCCGGACGGCCAGACCTTGACCCTTGCCGGCTGGATCACGCTGGCCAACGGCAATGGCCAGACCCTCACTGCCGCCCGTACCCAGGTCGTCGCCGGCGGCCTCAACCGCGCCTACCTCCAGCGCTACCTCAACGCGCAGCCGCAAGTCGTCGCCCGCTGCTGGCCGATGCAGAATACCAGCCAGATCCCCGAAAAACCCGGCCGCCCCTATCAGCTCGTCCAGCCTTGGCTCGGCGAACAGCCGGGATACGCCGGCGGTCTTGCCGACATCGTCGTAACCGCACAGAAACGCGCCGAACGCTTTCAGGCCGTCCCCATGGCAGTATCTGCCGCCCCGCCCCCGATGCCCGCCGTCGAACAACTCGGCGACCTCAAGCTCTACCGCGTCCCGCTGCCGACCGACATCCAGGCCCGCCAGATGAAGCAGACCCGCCTGCTCGACCGCGCCGGCGTCCGCTTCGAAACCCTCCACCGCGCCGAACTCGCCCTCGCCCCCTGGCAGACCACCGGCAACCCCCAGCCCGCCACCCTCACCCTGCGCCTCGTCAACGACAAGACCCACGGCCTTGGCCTCGCCCTCCCCGCCGGCGCCGTCGTCGTCGAACAGCAGCAATCCGCCCAACCGATGCTGCTCGGCGAGCCCGACCTCCACGACACCGCGGAGGACGAGAAGATCGAACTCGAACTCGGCCCCTCGCCCGATGTCACCGTCACCTGCCGCCATGTCGCCGGCACGCCCAACCGCGCCACGTATGCCGCCATCCTCGCCAACGCCTCCCCCCGCCCGGCCATCGCCGAACTTCGCCTGCCCATCCCCGATGGCTGGATGCTGGCCCGGACTACCACCCCTGCCCCGAAAGTGGACGGTACCCCCACCGTGCGCCTCACCCTCCCGGCCGGCAGCAGCCGCCAAGTCGAACTCACACTCACCCGCAGCTGAAGCCCCCATGCAGCCCGCCACACCTTGACTCGAATCGCCCTCCCCGGTATCGGCCCCGCTTCCCGCCGGACGCTCGCGCGTGCCCGGCACCATGTCTGTTTCGAATCTGAAGGTCTCGTCCCATGAAGCGCACTTTCCAGCCCAGCCGGCTCGTCCGCGCCCGTCGCCACGGCTTCCGCGCCCGCACGGCCACTGTCGGCGGCCGCAAGGTGCTACGCGCCCGCCGCGCCCGCGGCCGCAAGAACCTCTCCGCCTGAGCGTTGATTCGCGAAATCCGCCGCAAGCGGATTTCGGTTCGGCACCGGCCCGCTCCCCCACCCGGCCTCCCAACGAGATGGTATGCTCTGGGAGGCCGGGTGGGGGAGCGGGCCGGTGCCGTTCTATCCGGAGCGAAGCTCCGGATCAGCCAAAGGTCCTCACGCGCCGGTCCGATTTCCTCGCCGCGAACCGGGGCCTGCGCGTGTCGCGCCCCGGTTTCGTCTTGTTGGCGCACCCCAATCCCGGCCTCGGCCTGCGCTTCGGCGTGACCGTCACCAAGCGCATCGGCAATGCCGTCGTGCGCAACCGGATGAAGCGCCGCTTCCGCGCCCTGGTCCGCGAACTGCTCCCGGCGAACGGCCTGCCGAACCACGACCATGTCCTGATCGGCCGCGAAACCGGCATCGAGCGCGATTTCGGCAAGCTGCGCGAAGAACTCCTCGCCGCCCTCTCCCGCGCCGCCGCCGGCAAGGGCGATCCCCCACGCAAACGTCCGGGCAAAGGCCCGCCCCGCAAGTGAAACACCTGTTCATCGGGATCGCCCGCCTCTGGCAGCTCGGCCCATCGCGCGTGCTCCCGCCCAGCTGCCGCTATGCCCCGTCCTGCTCGGCCTACGCCATCGAGGCGCTGCACAAGCACGGCACGATTAAGGGTGGCTGGCTCGCGATCAAACGTCTAATGCGCTGCCACCCCTGGGGAGGGCACGGATACGATCCGGTGCCCTGAACACCAGAACCCTCGGGAATAGCAGCGAACAACCGGAAGACATCTCAGTGAACAACCAGCGCAACATGATCCTGGCGGTCCTGCTCACCGGCCTGCTGCTGTTCGGGTGGGATGCCGGCGTCCGCTATTTCTACCCGAATGCCTACAAGCCCAAGCCCGCCGCGACGGCGACCGCCACGCCGGACGCCGCGACCAAGCCCACCCGCGAGGGCGGCCTGGCGAACGCGGCCGACCAGCGGGTCGAAGCCAAGGACCTGGCCAGCGCGCTCGCCGCGCCGACCCGCGTGCGGATTGCCGCCCCCGGCCTCTCCGGCTCGATCAACCTCGTCGGCGGTGTCGTCGATGACCTCGTCGTCAACCGCCACAAGGCCAACCTCAAGAAGGACAGCCCGCCCGAGCGCATCTTCTCTCCCGCCGGCACCCCGGCCCAGCACTATGCGCAGTTCGGCTGGGTCAATGGCGGCAGCGCGGCGCTGCCCAACGCCGGCACGATCTGGCAGGCACCCGCCGGCGCCAGGCTCACCCCCACCAGCCCGGTGACGCTCAGCTGGACCAACCCCACCGGCCAGACCTTCTCGCTGACATATGCGATCGACGCCGACTACATGCTGACCGTCACCCAGAAGGTCGCCAATGCGGCGCCGGCGCCGGTCACCGCCCAGCCGTTCGCCTTCATCAACCGCACTGACAGGACCGCCAGCCTCGACAGCTGGAACATCCACTCCGGCCCGTTCGGCGCGTTCGACGAAAAGGTCTCCTTCGCCCCCAAGTACAAGGACGTCGTCAAGGCCGGCGAGCAGGCCAACGAGGGCACGACCAACTGGGTCGGCTTCACCGACATCTACTGGATGAGCGTCCTGGTTCCTGCCACCGATGCCCGTGCCTCCAGCACCTTCCGCTCGCTCGGCAACACGATCTACCGCGCCGACCTGGTTTACCGGAGCCAGTCCGTCGCCCCCGGCCAGCAGGCCGCGACCACCACCCGCCTGTTCGCCGGCGCCAAGGAAGCCAAGGTTCTCGATCGCTACGAGGAAGCCGGCATCCCCCATTTCAGCCTGGCGATCGACTGGGGCTGGTTCCGCTGGGTCGAAAAGCCGATCTTCCTGCTGCTCACCAAGCTCTTCGCGCTGACCGGCAACTTCGGCGTCGCCATCATCCTGCTCACCATCATCGTGCGCGGCGTGATGTTCCCGATCGCCCAGAAGCAGTTCTCCAGCATGGCCTCGATGCGGGCCATCCAGCCCAAGCTCAAGGCGCTGCAGGAACGCTACAAGGACGACAAACCCAGGCTCCAGCAGGAGACCATGGCGCTCTACAAGTCGGAAGGCGTCAATCCGCTCGCCGGCTGCATGCCGATCTTCCTGCAGATCCCGGTGTTCTTCGCGCTCTACAAGGTGCTGATGGTGTCGATCGACATGCGCCACCAGCCCTTCGCCCTGTGGATCAAGGACCTCTCGGCGCCCGATCCGCTGCACGTGCTCAACCTGTTCGGCCTGATCCCATGGGATCCGCCGTCGTTCCTCGGCATCGGCGTGCTCGCCCTGCTGCTCGGCGCGACGATGTGGGGCCAGTTCCGCCTTCAGCCCGCCGCGCCCGATCCGGCCCAGCAGCAGGTCATGTCGATCATGCCGTGGATGATGATGTTCGTCATGGCCCCGTTCGCTTCGGGCCTGCTGATCTACTGGATCACCACCAACCTGCTCGTCATCGGCCAGCAGGCCTACCTCTACAGCCGCCACCCGCAGCTGCGCGCCATGGTCGAGAAGGAGCGGCACGACGTGATCGAAGCCGCCCACGCCAAGAAGTGAGCGATGTCCCGTCTCCCGCGCCGGAAGCCTTCGACCCCGAACTGGTCGAGCGCGCCCGTGCCCTGTTCTCGGGCCGCGCCGATTTCCTCCTCTCGGCCCCGGCGCTCAAGTTCATCCCCGAGCCGGAGGCCCCGGAAATCGCGCTCGCCGGCCGCTCCAACGTCGGCAAGTCCTCGCTGCTGAACGCGATCACCGGCCGCAAGGCGCTCGCCCGCGCCTCAGTCACCCCGGGCCGCACCCAGGAACTGAACTTCTTCGAGATCGGCCAGCCGACGAAGTTCCGCCTGGTCGACATGCCCGGCTACGGCTTCGCCAAGGCACCGCCCGCCGTGGTCGAGAAATGGCGCCGCCTGGTGCGCGATTTCCTGCGCGGCCGCGTCGTCCTCAAGCGCACCCTGCTGCTGATCGATTCCCGCCACGGGCCGAAGCCGGTCGATGTCGAGATGATGCAGATGCTCGATGAAGCCGCCGTCGGCTATCGCCTGGTCCTGACCAAGGCGGACAAGGTCAAGGCCAGCGAACTCGAAGCGGTCCGCCTCGCCACGCAAGCCGAAGCCCGCAAGCACTCCGCCGCCTTCCCGCAGATCCACGTCACCTCGGCCGAACTCGGCATGGGCATCCCCGAACTGCGCGCCGCCGTCCTCGCCGATGCCGAAACCTGAGCCGTTCCGCGCCCCACGCGCGCCCGCCTCAGGAACTTCCGGCCCGCCCCGCAGGTTAGCCCGATGTCCGCCCACGCGGAAACAGGGAGACCTCGATGCCGGACGCCCACCCCGAAACCCGTGACGCCCATACCGAACTGCCCAGCCTCGCCGGCCGCCGCGCCGTCATAACCGGCGGCACCACCGGCATCGGCCGCGCCATCGCGGTGCTGCTGGCGAGCTACGGCGTCCGCGTGTTCGTCTGCGGCCGCGACCCGAAGCATCTCGACGACGCGCTGGTCCGCATCGGCAAAGTCGGGGAAGGCGCCGGCATTGCGCTCGACCTCGCCGAGCCGGGCGGTGTTGCGCGCCTGTTCGCCGCTGCCGACAAGTACCTCGGCGGCCTGGACATCGCCGTGATCAACGCCGCCGTCCCCGCCGACGCGCTCGCCGAAACCGCGCCGGCCGATCTGCGCTACCAGATCGCCACCGATTTCACCGCCTATCTCGAATCGACCCAGGCCGCCGCGTCCCGCATGAAGGCCGGTGCCGACATCGTCCTGATCGGCTCGATGTCCGCCGTCTCGCGGATGCCCGGCTCGTCGATCTACGTCGCCGCCAAGGCCGGCATCCAGGGCTTCGCCCAGTCCTTGCGCAAGGAACTGGCCGAGCGCGACATCAAGGTCGGCCTGATCGAACCCGGTTTCACCGGTGCCGATTTCCAGCTCCCCGATTTCCCGCCCGAAAAGCAGGTCGAACTGATCCACCAGCACACCATGCTGCGCGCCGAAGACATCGCCGTGGGCGTCTACACCATGCTCGCCCAGTCGCGCCGCACCGCCGTCTCGCTGTTGCGCATCGAAACCCGCCTGGACCACCCCTGAGGAGCTCATGACCCGGTTCCCCACCGATCGCCTCGTGCTGGTCCCCGACCAGATCGACCTCGCCCGCTCCCCGCTCGCCGGCCACCTCGATGCCGAAACCTATGTGCTCGGCGCCTTCAACCCCGGCCTCACCCGCCTGCCCAATGGCAACCTGCTGATGATGGTCCGCGTCGCCGAGGCGCTGCGCGAACCGATCCGCGACAACCATGTCCACGCGATTCGCTGGGATGCCGGCCGCTACGTGCTCGACGCCTGGCCGCTCGAACTGGTCGACACCGCCGACCCGCGCAAGTTCATGGTCCACGGCGGCGGCTGGCGGATCATGGCGCTGACCTCGCTGTCCTGGCTGCTCCCGGTCGAACTCTCGCCCGATGGCCTCGCCGTCGAACAGATACACTACGACCGCGCCATCGCGCCCGCCCATTCCTTCCAGTGCTACGGGGTCGAGGACGCCCGTATCAGCCGGGTCGAGGGCCACTGGCTGATGACCACCTGCTCGGTCTCCCCCGAACGCCACTCGACCACGCTCTACTCTTCGGACAACGGCCTCGACTGGCGCTTCGAGGACATCGTGCTGGATCACCAGAACAAGGACATGCTGATCTTCGAAGGCCGCATCGCCGGCCAGTTCTGGGCGCAGACCCGGCCCCTGGGCGATCTCTGGTTCGCCTATCCCCCCGGCAGCGAATGGCGCGCCGGCCCGTCGATCAACCTCGCCACCTCGCCCGATGCGCTCCACTGGAAGCCCCACTGCCGCCCCGGCATCCGCCCCCGCTCGGACACCATCGCCACCGCCCGCCTCGGCGGCGGCGCCCCGCCGATCCTGACCGAACACGGCTGGCTGACCCTGTGGCACGGGGTCGAACCCAAGGAGATCGTCGGCATCTACCGCACCTTCTGGTCCCTGCTCGACCCGCACGATCCCGCGAAAGTGCTCCACACCAGCCCCGAACCCCTGCTCGAAGCCGCCCCCGAACTGACCCGCGAAATCGAACACCAGCTCTACTTGCGCGATGTCGTCTTCACCACCGGCATCGCCGATGGCGACCACGCCGGAGCCCCGGGCCACTACATCGTCGCGTCCGGCGAGAACGATCTCGCCTGCCGCATCACCCACATCCCGAAATCGACCTTCACCCCGGCGTAACCGGTTCCCACCGCCCGCCGATCGCTGCGATCAGCGCCACCGTTGCCGTCTGCCGCGCCACCACCGCATTGACCCGCGCCGTGCGCGCCTGGTACGCCGCCGTCTGCGCGACGATCACCGCGGTAAAGTCGCTGGTCCCCGCCTCATACTGGTTGCGCGCGATCGTCTCCGCCCTGTCCGCCGCCACCGAAGCGGTCTCCCGCAAGGCCGCCTCGTCGCCATAGGCCGCCACGCCTGCCAGATTGTCCTCGACCTGCTGGAACGCCACCAGTACCGTCTGGCGATAGACCGCCGCCGCCTGGTCGAACTGCGCCCGCGCTTGCGCCACCCGCGCGCTCCGGGCACCGAAGTCGAGCAGCGTCTGCGCCGCCGTCAATCCCAGCGACCAGACCGAGATCGGCGCCGCCACGAGATCGCCGATCGACGTCGCGCTCAGGCTGCCGCCGGCGCTGAGGCCCAGTTGCGGAAACCACGCCGCCCGCTGGATGCCGATGCCGGCATTGGCGGCCGCCACCCGCCGCTCCGCCGCCGCCACGTCCGGCCGCCGCTGCAACAGCGCGGAAGGCAGCACGCCGGGCACCGCCGGCACCCCTGCCCGCCACGCCGCCGGCGCCAGCGCGAAAGTCGATGGGTTGTCCCCCACCAGCATGGCGATCGCATGTTCCAGCACCGCCCGCTGCCGGTCGCTCTCGCGCCGGTCCGCCTGGGCATTGGCCAGCGAGGCCCGCGCGCTCTCGACATCCTGCCGCGAGACGGTCCCGGCGCGATACTTGTTGGTGCTGATCGTCAGCGCCCGCTCGTAAGCCGCGATCGTCGCCGCCTGCAATTCCCGCTGGGCGTCGATCCCGCGCAGCTGGAAATAGTCGCTCGCCAGCTCCGCCCGGGCCGAAAGCTCGGCATTGGCCAGGTCCCCGGCGCTCGCCTGCTCGCCTGCCCGCGCCTGGCTCACCGCGTTGCCCAGCCGCCCCCACAGGTCCGGCTCCCAGCTCGCCGAAAGACTGGCGACGAACCGCTGGTTGCCGCTGCCGATAGTCGTCACCCCGCCCGTCGTGGTCGTCGTCGTGCCGCCGCCGGACCCGCCGGATTTTGTCGCGTTGAATCCGGCACCCACCGTCGGAAACAGCGCCGCCCGGCTCTCCTGGGTCAAGGCCCGCGCCGCCAGATAGGCCGCGCGATACTGCGCCACCGTCTGGTTGCTGATCGCCACCCGCGCGCAGAGATCGTCGAGCACCGGATCGCCGAACAGCCGCCACCACTCGCCCTTGGCGACGTCGTCCGCCGGCTGCCCCGGCACCCAGCCCGGCTGTTCCTTGAACGTCGCCGGTATCGCCACCGTCGCCGGCGGCCGATAAGCCGGCGCCAGGTTGCACCCCGCCACCGCCAGCGCCGCCGCGCTCGCCAAAACACCACGCGCCATCATGCCGGTCGTCCTTCAGGTTGGTCCCGCCGCGCCAGCAAGCCCTCCCGCTCGCCCCGCCGCCGGAACCGGTCGAGCGCGAGATAGACCACCGGCGTCGTCAGCAGGGTCAGGAACTGGCTGGCGATCAGCCCGCCGATGATCGCGATGCCCAGCGGCCGCCGCAGTTCCGCGCCGTCGCCGAAGCCGATCGCCAGCGGCAATGCCCCCAGCGCCGCCGCCAGTGTCGTCATCAGGATCGGCCGGAACCGCAGGATCGAGGCCTCGCGGATCGCCGCCAGCGGTGCCAGCCCCCGCGCCCGCTCCGCGTCCAAGGCAAAGTCGATGATCATGATCGCGTTCTTCTTGACGATGCCGATCAGCAGGATGATCCCGATCATCGCGATCAGGTCGAACTGCCCGCCGGTCACCACCAGCGCGAACACCGCCCCCACCCCGGCCGAAGGCAGGGTCGAAAGCACCGTCAGCGGATGGATCGCGCTCTCGTAGAGCACGCCGAGCACGATGTAGATCGTCACCAGCGCCGCGACGATCAGCAGCGGCATCGAACTGGTCGATTGCTGGAACACCTTGGCGCTGCCGCCAAACTCGCCATGCACCGTCGCCGGCAGGTGCAGCCCCGCCTGCAACTGCCGGATCACCTGGTCCGCCTGCCCGAGCGAGACCTTGGGGGGCAGGTTGAACGAAATCGTCGTCGAAGGCTCGGCATCGGTGTGGTTGACGCTGGCATCGGTCGATCCCGTCGCCCAGGACGCGATGGCCGAAAGCGGCACCATCGTCCGCACCGAGGTCGCCACCGCCGAACCCGCCGCCAGGCCCTGCCCCGCTTGGCCCACGCCTTGCGCCGCCACCGGCGCGGCGCCGTTCAGCCCTGCCGGCACGTGGATGTTCGCCAGCGCCTCCGGCGCCCCGTTGAACTGCGGCGCCGCCTCCATCACCACGTGATACTGGTTCAGGCCGGCATAGATATTGGCCACCTGCCGCTGCCCGAATGCATCGTAAAGCGCCGCATCCACCGCCGTCATGCTCACCCCCAGCCGCGCCGCCGCATCGCGGTCGACCTTCACATAGACATTGGCCCCGGCATCCTGCTGGTCCGCATTCACATCGGTCAGCGTCGCCGTCTCCCGTTTCATCGCGTCGGTCAGCGCAATGGTTGCGCGCTGCAATTTCTCCGCCCGGTCGGCCTTCAGCACATACTGATAGGTCGCGTTGCTCTGCCGCCCGCCGACCCGCAGGTCCTGCACCGGATTGAGAAAGGCGCTGACCCCGCTGATCCGTGCCAGCTTCGGCCGCAGCCGCGCGATCACCTCGTCGATCGGCGGCCGCTCCCCGCGCGGTTTCAGCGAGGAAAACAGGAATCCGCCGCCCGCCCGGCTCCCGCCGGAAAACGCCACCACGGTATCGACCGCGGGGTCCGCCTTGATCACCCGCACGATCCGCCCCAGCTTGTCCTGCATCTCGGGAAAGCCGATGGATTGGTCCGCCCGGATGCCGCCCATCAAGGCGCCGGTATCCTGGTCGGGAAAGAAGCCCTTCGGCGCGATGACGATCAGCCAGACATTCAGCGCCACCGTCCCGGCCAGCAGCACCAGCACCAGCCCCCGGTTGGCCAGCGCCCAGTCCAGGCTCACCGCATAGCGCGCCTCGGCCCACTCGAACCCCCGCCGCGCCGCCCGCATGACCCGCCCCTCGCGCTCCTCGCGCCCCAGCAGCCGCGCCGCCATCATCGGCGTCGCCGTCAGCGAAACCACCAGGCTGATCGCCACCGCCGCCGACATCGTCAGCGCGAACTCGCGAAACAGCCGCCCGACCAGCCCGCCCATGAAGATCAGCGGCACGAACACCGCGATCAGGCTCAGCGAGATGGAGAGCACGGTAAAGCCCACCTCCCTTGCGCCCTGCAGCGCCGCATCGAGCGGTTTCATCCCCGCCTCGACATGGCGGCTGATGTTCTCGACCACGACGATGGCATCGTCGACGACGAACCCGGTCGCCACCGTCAGCGCCATCAGCGAAAGATTGTCGAGGCTGAACCCGGCGAGATACATCACCCCCAGCGTGCCGAGCAGCGAAGAGACCACCGCGGCCGCCGGTATCAGCGTCGCCCGCCACGAACGCAGGAACAGGCTGACCACCAGCACCACCAGCAGCGTCGCGATCAGCAGCGTCACCTCGACCTCGTGCAGCGAAGCGCGGATCGTGTTGGTCCGGTCGTTCGCCACCGAAAGCTTCACGTCCCCCGGCAGCGCCGCCTGCAAGGCCGGCAACTGCGCCTGGATCGCATCGACCGTGGCGACGATGTTCGCCCCCGGCTGCCGGGTGACGATGATCGGCACCGCCTTCTGCCCGTTGAACAGCCCCATGGTGCGGACATCCTCCGGCCCGTCCACCACTCCCGCCACATCCGCCAGCCGCACCGCCGCGCCATTGCGCCAGGCGATCACGATGTTCCGGTAATCCGCCGCCTTCCGCCCCGGCGAATTGGAATAGATCTGGAATGCCCCGCCGCCGGCATCGACCACCCCGCGCGGGCGGTTGGCGCTGGCCGATTGCAGCGCCGTGCGCACGTCCTCCAGCGCGATCCCCGCGCGCGACAGCGCGACCGGATTGAGCTCGACCCGTACCGAAGGCAGCGCCGCCCCGCCCAGCTCGACATTGCCCACCCCCGAGACCTGCAGCAGCTTCTGCGCGACGATGGTCGAAACCGCGTCGTAGATCTCGCTCGGCGAATGGGTCTTCGAGGTCAGCACCAGGATCAGGATCGGCGCATCCGCCGGGTTCATCTTGCGATAGCTCGGGTTGGTTCTCAGCGTCGCCGGCAGGTCGGCACGGGCGGCATTGATCGCCGCCTGCACGTCGCGCGCCGCCCCGTCGATGTCGCGCGCCAGGTCGAACTGCAAGGTCACCCGCGCCGAGCCGACCCCGGAGGTGGAGGTCATCTCGGAAACCCCGGCAATCGTCCCCAGCCGGTGCTCCAGCGGCGCCGCCACCGTCGCCGCCATGGTCTGCGGGCTGGCCCCGGGCAGGTTCGCCTGCACGACGATCGTCGGAAAATCGACCTGCGGCAGCGGCGCCACCGGCAGGTTGAAGAACGCCGCCACCCCCGCCAGCATCAGGCCGATGGTCAGCAGCAGCGTCCCCACCGGCCGCCGGATGAAAGGCGCCGAAAGGTTCAAGTCCCCTGCGCCTCCGGCCCCAGAAGCGCCGGCGCCTTGCGTTCCCGCCGCTCCCGCCAGTGCTCGAACGCCAGGAAGATCACCGGCGTGGTGAACAGCGTCAGCGCCTGGCTGACCACCAGCCCGCCGGCAATGGCGATGCCCAGCGGCTGGCGCAGCTCATGCCCCATGCCGCCGCCGAAGATCAGCGGAATCGCGGCAAACAGCGCGGCAAACGTCGTCATCATGATCGGCCGGAACCGCAGCAGCGCCGCCTGCCGGATCGCATCATGCGGCGCCGCCCCGTGCTCGCGCATCGCATCGAGCGCGAAGTCGATCATCATGATCGCGTTCTTCTTGACGATGCCGATCAGCAGCACGATGCCGATGATGCCGATCACCCCCAGCCCCCAGCCGGTGATCCACAGCGCCAGCACTGCGCCGATCCCCGCCGAAGGCAGGGTCGAAAGGATCGTCACCGGGTGGACGAAGCTTTCGTAGAGCACGCCGAGCACGATATAGACCACCACCACGGCGGCCATGACCAGCCAGAACTCGTTGGCCAGCGAAGCCTGGAAGGCGCCGGCCGCCCCGGAAAAATCGAGGTTGATCGCCGCCGGCACGCCGATCTCCCGCGCCACCTCCCGCACCACCGAGACCGCATGGCCGATGGTCGTGCCGCCCGCGAGGTCGAAGCCGATGGTCGCCGCCGGGAACTGCCCGATCCGCGAGACCACCAGCGGCGCCGTGCTCTCCCGGATCGTCGCCACTTGCGCCAGGGGCACCGCCCCGCCACTGGCCACCGGAATATAAAGCTGCCCCAGCCCCTGCGGCCCCACCAGCATGTCCGGCCGCGCCTCCAGGATCACCCGGTTCTGGCTCGACTGCGTGTAGATGGTGGAAACGATCCGCTGCCCGAACGCATCGTAGAGCGCATTGTCCACCGCCAGTGCCGAAAGCCCCAGCCGCGCCGCCGCATCCCGGTCGATATCGACGATCACCGCCGCCCCGCGCCCGAGCGCATTGGCGTTGACATCGCTCAGCTCGGAACGCTTCGCCAGCGCCGCCGCCAGCTTCGCGCCCCAGTCCGCCACCTGGTTCTCGTCCGCCCCTTCGAGCGCGAACCGGTAGGCCGTGGTCCCGCTCTCGGTATCGATGGTCAGGTCCTGCACCGGCTGGAGATAGAGCGAGACCCCGGCAATGTCCGCCGCCCGCTCCCGCAACCGCGCCATGACCGTGGCCAGCCCGTCCCGCTCGTCCACCGGCTTCAGGTTGATCGTCAGCCGCCCCTGGTTCAGCGTCGGGTTCTGCCCGTCGACCCCGATGGAACTGGCCACGCTCGCCACCGCCGGATCGGCGATCAGGGCCGCCGCCACCTGCTGCTGGCTCGCCGCCATCGCCGCGAAGCCGGTGTCCCTGGCCGAGACCGTCGTCGCCATGATCTGCCCGGTATCGGCCACCGGAAACAGGTTCTTCGGAATCACCCAGAACAGCAGCGCCGTCAGCGCCAGCGTGCCGGCGAATACCACCATAACCAGCCGCCCGCGCGCCATGACCCGGTCGAGCCAGACCGCATAACGCTCCGCCAGCCGGTCGAACCACCCCATGGTCTTTTCCGCGATGGCAAACTTCCGCTCGGCATGGCCCGGCTTCAGCCACCGCGCCGCCAGCATCGGCACCAGCGTCAGGGCCACCACGGCGGACAGCCCGATCGTCGCCGCCAATGTCACGGCAAACTCGCGAAACAGCCGCCCGACGACATCGCCCATGAACAAGAGCGGGATCAGCACCGCGATCAGGCTCACCGTCAGGCTGACGATGGTGAAGCCGATCTCGCTAGCCCCCTTCAGCGCGGCCGGAAACGGCGCCATCCCGTCCTCGACATGCCGCGCGATGTTCTCCAGCACGACGATCGCGTCATCGACCACGAACCCCGCGGCGATCGTCAGCGCCATCAGCGAAAGGTTGTTGATCGAAAACCCCATCGCCCACATGCCGGCAAACGCCCCGACCAGCGACAGCGGCACCGCGATCGAGGCGATGAACGTCGCCCGGATCGAGCCGAGAAACAGGAAGATCACCCCGGTCACCAGCAGGACCGACAGCACCAGCTCGAACCGCACATCGGCGACAGACGAGCGAATCCCCTCGGTCCGGTCGGTCAGCAGCGTCACATGCACGTCCGCCGGCAGTTGCGCTTCCAGGTCCGGCAGCGCCGCCTTGATCGCGTCGACCGTGCCGATGACATTCGCCCCCGGCTGCCGCTGCACGTCGACGATCACCGCCGGCTTGCCGTTCATCCACGCCGCCAGCCGCGTGTTCTCGGTCGAATCGACCACCTCGGCGACATCGCTCAGCCGCACCGGCGCCCCGTTCGCCCACGCCAGCACCAGCGCCCTGTACTCCGCCGCCGACCCCAACTGGTCATTGGCATCGATCGTCCACGACCGCGTCGGCCCATCGAAACTGCCCTTCGCCGCATTGGCATTGGCGCTGGCAATCGCCGTCCTGATCGATTCCAGCGAAAGCCCATGCGCCGCCAGCGCCGGCACGTTCGCCCTGATCCGCACCGCCGGCCGCTGCCCGCCCGACAGCGAAACGAGGCCCACGCCGGACACCTGCCCGATCTTGTTGGCGAACTGCCGCTCGACGATCGCCTCGACCTCGCCCAGCGGCCGCGTCGCCGAAGTCAGCCCGAGCGACAGCACCGGCGCATCGGCCGGATTGACCTTGGCATAGATCGGCGGCGCCGGCAGGTCGCTCGGCAGCAGCGTGCCGGCCGCATTGATCGCCGCCTGCACCTCCTGCTCGGCGACATCGAGCTGCAGCCCGAGGTTGAACTGCAAGGTGATCACGCTGGCGCCGGCCGAACTGGCGGACGTCATCCGCGCCAGCCCCGGCATCTGCCCAAACTGTCGCTCCAGCGGCGCCGTTACCGTCAGCGCCATGACATCCGGACTGGCACCCGGATAGAGCGTCCGCACCTGGATCGTCGGGTAATCGACCTCGGGCAGGGCGGACAACGGCAGCGAGCGATAGGCGATCAGCCCCGCGAGAAACACCGCGACCATCAGCAGCGTCGTCGCCACCGGCCGCAGGATGAACGGCCGCGACGGCCCGCCACCCTCCGGCAAAGCCTCTGTTTCGTCCGTCTCAGCCACCCTGCGAACGCCGCCGATGCCCACCTGCGCCGCCCGCACCCCGCTGCCCGCCGCCCTGGCCCGGCAAGCGCACCTGCGCCCCGTCCTCCAGCCCGTCGGCCCCGGCGCTGACCACTGTCTCGTCGCCCTTCAGGCCCGAAACCACCGCCACGTCCTGCCCCAGCGCAGGACCCAGCTTGACCACCGTCAGCTTCACCGTCCGGTCCGGCCTGAGCACGAAGACGAAATCGCCCGGCTGCCCGTGCCGCACCGCGCTCACCGGCACGACAACCGCCTGCCGCAAGGTATCGACCAGCATCGTCACATTGACGAACTGGTTGGGAAACAGCCGCCCGTCGCCATTGGCGAACCGCGCCTTGGCCTTGACCGTCCCGGTCGCCACGTCGATCACGTTGTCCAGCGTCAGCAGGCTCCCCCTCGCGATCTCGCGGGTCGCCGACTGGTCCGTCACCGTCACCGGCACCCCGCTTCCCGCCACCTGCACATGCCCGAGCTGCGTCTGCGGCAGCGAGAACACCACGTCGATCGGGTCCACCTGCGTCACCGTCGCGATCCCGTTGGTCGCGCCGGGCGTCACATAGTTGCCGATATCCGTCTGCCGCAAACCGATCCGCCCGGTGACCGGGCTCGCCACCGAAGCATAAGCCCGGTTCAGCTTCGCCGTGCCGAGACTGGCCTTGTCCGCCGCCACCGTCCCGCGCAACTGCCGCACCGTCGCCAGCTGCTGGTCCACCTGCTGCCGCGCGATCGAATCCTGCCGCAGCAACTGCTGGTATCGCGCCAGGTCCGTCTCCGCGCCCGCCAGTTGCGCCGCATCCTTGGCCAGCGTGGCCTGCGCCTGCGCCACCGCGAGGTCCAGCGGCCGCGGGTCGATCAGCGCCAGCTGCTGCCCCTTGCGCACGATCTGGCCCTCGCGGAAATCGATCGCCACCAGATTGCCCGCCTGCTGCGAACGCACCGTCGCCGTCACCAACGGCGTCACCGTGCCCAGCGCCGTCAACATCACCGGCACGTCCGCCCGCCGCGCCTTGGCCACGGCCACCGGCGCCGGCGGCCGCCCGCGCTGCTGCTTGCCGGAAGAGCCGGCAATCGTCCGCGCCAGCACGCCCGCCAGCACCAGCCCGCCGACAATCAGCAGCAACCACACCCAGCGCCGCCGGCGCACCGGCTTCGTCTCGACATTCTCCGTCGCGCTCTGGTCCAAGGCGAGCAACACTCCACAGCCGAACGGGCAACACCGGCATCGTCCGGCCCGCCTATGGTACAAACCTGCACATGCAAACGCATGAACCGGCGCTTTGGATCAAACCGCAAATTGTATCCTTCGGCCCTGCCCCAATGGACAGGGTATCCGCCTGTTCCTGCTGCACGCCATGGCCTGTCGCTCCCCTCGCCGCAGGGAACGACTCACGTCAGCGCCTGAACCGCACGCCCGCCGCCCAGAGCGCCGCCCAGATCAGCAGCGGCTGCGCCAGCAGCCTCGGCACATGATAGAGCAGCCACGCGCCGTGGCCCGGCCTGGCCATGTCCAGCATCATGTGGTGAAAATTCGCCGGCCACACGCACAGCGCATAGAGCGCCAGCCCCCAGCCGCCGGCCCGCCGCAACCACGGCCAGCGCCCTTGCGCCAGCGCCGCCGCGCCGAGCAGCTCCGCCACCCCGGTCGCCAGGACCACCGGCCCCGGCCATGGCACCCACCCCGGCACGATGCCGACGAACGGCCTCGGCATGGCCAGATGCAGCACGCCGGCGAGCCCGTAGAAAATCACCAGCACCTGGCGAAGAAAGCGCCGTCGCGGCGCCTCCCCGTTGCCACCGCCGTCGCGGCGCAAGCGCAAAGGCCGCGCGGTCACCAGCGGTGGCTCGTCATCGAACAGCGCCATGGTCTAGCGGCACATCCCCACATCGGCCCGCCGCCCGTCGCGCGACAGCGAGAGCCGCTGGTCCGCGCGGCTCCCGCTGTGCACCGGCGGCACGGGCGGGACATGGCAACCCGCCGTGCCGGAAACGCGGTGCGTCGATCCGGCCGGAGCCGAACCTCCGTCGCCAGCCCGGGCCTGCATCGTCAGCCCTTCGGCACCCGGCGATAGGGCACGAAATCGTTGAGCGAGATCACCCCGTTCTGCATATGGGTCGCAGGGTCGAGCGTGCGGACGATATCGACCCGGCACAACTGGCTCAGCGAAGTGGTGAACGTGATGATGTCGCTGGAGCGCAGGAATTCCGGGTTGCTCGGCCGGTTCACGTAGATCACCTGCCCATCGCCGAACACCACCGCAGTGCGGTCGATGATCCGGCTCGAGGTCGAAGCACCGCGCAGCTGGATGCAGCTGTCCGGCTTCTCCGCCACCCGCCCGGCGAGCAGCTTGGCCAGCTCTTCCTCGCCGCGCGCATTGGTCGGCGTCCCGGCCTGGGCCGCAACGGACAGCCCGGCCAGCGCCAGCGCGCCAAGCACTTTTGACAAACGACGCATGGGCAAACCTCCGGTTCATCTTGTCATTTCGAGGATCGGAGCAGACCATGGCATGGCCGGCCTGAACCGGGCCTGACTGCAATCCCTGCCCGGACGCGCCCGCGTCAGGCCGTCCCGCCGACCGTCAGCCCCTCGATCAGCAGCGTCGGCTGGCCGACGCCCGCCGGCACGCTCTGCCCGCCCTTGCCGCAGACGCCGACGCCTTCGTCCAGCGCCATGTCGTTGCCGATCCCGGTCACCCGGGTCAGCACGCTCGGCCCGTCGCCGATCAGCGTCGCCCCCTTGATCGGCGCGCCCAGCCTGCCGTTCTCGATCCGGTAGGCCTCGGTGCAGGAAAACACGAACTTGCCGCTGGTGATGTCCACCTGCCCGCCACCGAAGCTCTTGGCATAGATCCCGTTCTTCACCCGCGAGAGCAGTTCGGCGGGGTCGTCGCTGCCGCCGCGCATGAAGGTGTTGGTCATGCGCGGCATCGGCGCATGGGCATAGGATTCGCGCCGTCCGTTGCCTGTGGGCGCCACCCCCATCAGCCGCGCATTGAGCCGGTCCTGGATATAGCCCTTGAGGATGCCATCCTCGATCAGCACGTTCTCCTGGGTCGGCGTCCCCTCGTCGTCGATCGAGAGCGAGCCGCGCCGTCCGGGAAGCGACCCGTCGTCGATCACCGTCACCCCCGGCGCCGCCACCCGCTCGCCGATGCGGCCGGAAAACGCGCTCGTCCCCTTGCGGTTGAAATCGCCTTCCAGCCCATGGCCCACGGCCTCGTGCAGCAGCACGCCCGGCCAGCCCGGCCCGCACAGCACGGTCATCTCGCCGGCCGGCGCCGCCACGCTGTCAAGGTTGGTCAACGCCTGCGACAGCGCCTCGTCGATCGCCCGGTTCCAGGTCGCCGGCTCGAACAGGTCGTCATACAGCCGCCGCCCGCCGATGCCGAACGAACCCGTCTCCCGCCGCCCATTCTGCTCGGCGACGATCGAAACATTCAACCGCACCAGCGGCCGCACGTCGAGCAGCGGCCCGCGCCCGTCGAAATCGTCGGCCCGGACGATCTCCACCACCGACCAGCTCGCCGAGAGACTCGCCGAAACCTGCGCCACGCGCGGATCGCGCGCCCGCGCCGCCGCATCGATCGCCTCCAGCAGCGCCACCTTCCGGGCGAACGGAATCGCATCGAGCGGGCTGGCATCGGTATAGAGATGCCGGTTCGAAGCCCGTGGCGCCGCCGCCATCGGGCCGGTCGCCGGGTCCAGCAGGCTCAGCGTCTCCCCCGCCCGCGCGATCGCGCTCGCGGAAATCTCGTTGCCATGGGCAAACCCGGTCATCTCCCCGGAAACCCCGCGCAGGCCGAACCCGGCATCGCGCGAATAGTCGGCGGTCTTCAATCGCCCGTCATCGAACCCGAACGCCTCGCTGGCGACGAACTGGAGATAAAGCTCCCCGTCATCGCACCGCGCCAGCGTCCGCCGGGCCAGCTCCCGGGCCTCGTCAGGGTTCAGCAATCCGGGGCGATAGAGCAGCGAGCGCGGGTCGGTATGAGCATCCATTCCCCCGATATAGGCCCGGCGCGCCGCAAAGCCAGCCCCGTGCATCGCGCCCGAAGGGGGCATGATCTTCTCCGCGTCCCTGCGCCCCTCTGCGGCCTCTGCGCGAACCCGAAAGTCGCGCTGCCTTGCCGGTTCACGCAGAGGGCGCAAAGGAACGAAGACCGCAAAGGCGTCGCGCCACATCTCCCGTCGCGCGAGGATCGGCAAATTTCGCGGGTCCAGGGACCTCAGGTCCCTGGCGGGTGCAGGGCAGCGCCCTGCAATCCTACAGATGCGCGCTGTTCGAGGACTCGTGGTGATCCTTGCCGGCCAGCACGAACCGCTTGTCGCAATAGCCGCAATCGACGTAGCCTTTCTCGTCGATCTCCAGCCACACGCGCGGATGCCCGAGCGCCGCCGGCTTGACCGCGCCGAACGCGCGGATGCCGCCGGCACCATCGCAGGACACGCGGCGGCCATGGACGGTGATGCTCTCGGGTGCGTCGCTCATGCCCGGCCAATACTACCGCGACCGCCGGCTTGCAATGCGCTGCTGCCGCCCCCAATACCCGCGCCATGACGATGCCCCCCGCCATCTCGATCCGCAGTCTCGTCAAACGCTACGCCCCCGCCGGAAAGGGTGCCGAGCCCAAGCTGGCGCTCGACGGCGTCAGCTTCGATGTCCCCCAGGGCTCGATCTTCGGCCTGCTCGGCCCCAACGGCGCCGGCAAGTCGACCCTGATCAACATCCTCGCCGGCCTCGTGTCCAAGACCGCCGGGGAGGTCGCGATCTGGGGTTTCGACATCGATCAGGATCGCCGCAACGCCAAGCGCGCCATCGGCATCGTCCCGCAGGAAATCGTCTTCGACCCGTTCTTCACGCCGTATGAAGTGCTGGAAAACCAGGCCGGCTTCTATGGCGTGCCGAAATCCTCCCGCCGCAGCGCCGAGCTCCTCGCCGCCGTCCACCTGTCGGACAAGGCCCGCGCCTACGCCCGCACGCTTTCGGGCGGCATGAAGCGCCGCCTGCTGGTGGCCAAGGCGATGGTCCATTCGCCGCCGGTGCTGGTGCTCGACGAACCCACCGCCGGCGTCGATGTCGAACTGCGCCGCCAGCTCTGGGAACTGGTCACCCGCCTCAACCAGGAAGGCGTCACCGTCGTCCTCACCACCCACTATCTCGAAGAAGCCGAGCAGCTGTGCGACCGCATCGCCATCATCGATCGCGGCCGGCTGATCGCCGACAAGCCCACCCGCGAGCTCGTCGCCATGGCGCGGGAAAAGATCGTCGTGCTGACCCTGGACCGCGAGCCGGACTCATTGCCCGCCCACCCCGCCTTCCTCAAGTGCCGTCCCGCCGGCGAACGCACGCTCGAGATCACTTACGACAAGGACCGCACCACGGCGGGCGAAATCCTCTCGCTGGTCCAGGCCCAGGGCCTCGCCATCGTCGATGTCACCACCCGCGAAGCCGATCTCGAGGATGTCTTCGTCAGCCTCACCACGCGGAGCTGAAACGCGGCGGCCGAAGTCCGTTCAGCCCGGTTCTCCCGGCGCGGCCCGCTGCTCGCGTGCCTCCATCCAGTCGGCCACCCAGCGCCCATGTTCCCGGCGCCGCAAAGGCCGCTCGCAGGTCCGGCACGGGGCGACGTAATTCAGCCCGTCCCACCGCGCCCGGCGCCGGTGCGGCCGGTGCCAGTTCAGCTTGCACAACAAGGAATGCAACGCACGCATATCCGCGACTCCAAGACCGGCCCTCGCTTCCGCAAGTCCGAAACCCGGGCATCCTCGCTGCGACGATTCGATCCGTCGTCCTGTAATACGTACATATCCCTATTCCGTTTCAATCGAAAGACCGACAGGGTCGCAATCTGTCGCTTTCCAAACCTCTCCGGATCGGCAAAAGCGTGGAGCGATGAACCGAAACCCGCCTGCCCGGCCCGCCCATGCGCGCTGACGTCGTCATCGTCGGCTCGGGTGCAGCCGGCCTCACCGCCGCCCTCGCGCTGGCCGAACAGCACAAGGTGCTGGTCCTCGCCAAGGGCAGCCTCACCGGCGGCTCCACCGCCTGGGCGCAAGGCGGCATCGCCGCCGTGCTCGGCACCGGGGACACGTTCGAGGACCATATCCGCGACACCATGGTCGCCGGCGCCGGGCTCAACCGCCAGGAAACCGTCGAGTTCGTCGTCGAACGCGCGCCCCATGCGATCGAGCGCCTGGTCGAGCTCGGCGTCCCGTTCAACACCGAGGCCGGCACCCTCCACCTCACCCGCGAAGGCGGCCACTCCCACCGCCGCATCGTCCACGTCGACGATGCCACCGGCCAGGCGGTCCAGCAGGCGCTGCTCAGCGCGGCGGAAAAGCACCCCAACATCACCCTGCTCCCCGGCCAGACCTGCATTGATCTCATCACCGGCCGCCACGAACTGCGCTACTCCGGCTCCGGCCGCGTCTGGGGCGTCTACGCGCTGGACGAAGCGACCGGCCGGGTCGAAGCCCACACCGGCCGCGCCACCCTGCTCGCCACCGGCGGCGCCGGCCGCGTCTACCAGTTCAGCACCGCACCGCGCGGCGCCACGGGGGACGGCATCGCCATGGCCTGGCGCGCCGGTGCCCGCGTCGGCAACATGGAAATGATGCAGTTCCACCCGACCTGCCTCTACCATCTCGACGTCAAGAACTTCCTGATCACCGAAGCCGTGCGCGGCGAAGGCGGCCGCCTGCTCAATCCGCGCAGCGGCAAGCGCTTCATGGCGTTCTATGACAGCCGCCTCGAACTCGCCCCGCGCGACGTCGTCGCCCGCGCCATCGACGCCGAAATCAAGCGCTTCGGCCTCGATTACGTCCACCTCGACATCAGCCACCTCGACCCCGATTTCGTCCGTGGCCACTTCCCGACCATCCACGAAAAGCTGCTCGGCCTCGGCATCGACATGACCCGGCAGCCGATCCCGGTCGTCCCCGCCCAGCACTACACCTGCGGCGGCGTCGTCATCGATCTCACCGGCCGCACCGATCTCCCCGGCCTCTACGCCGCCGGCGAATGCACCGAATCCGGCCTCCACGGCGCCAACCGCCTCGCCTCAAACTCCCTTCTCGAATGCTTCGTCTTCGGCGAAGCCGCCGCCGCCGACATCCTCGATTGCTGGGACAGCTTCGACGAACCCCCGCCGGTCCGCCCCTGGGACGAAAGCCGCGTCACCAACTCCGACGAAGAGGTCGTCATCAAGCAGAACTGGACCGAGATCCGCCGCTTCATGTGGAACTACGTCGGCATCGTCCGCACCACCCGCCGCCTCGAACGCGCCCAGCACCGCATCAAGCTCCTGTTCGAGGAGGTCAACGACTACTACGGCCACTTCCGCGTCTCGACCGACCTGATCGAGCTGCGCAACCTCCTGCAAAGCGCCGACCTCATCGTCCGCTCCGCCCTCAAGCGCCACGAAAGCCGGGGCCTCCATTTCACCCTCGACTATCCGCAGACCCTCGCCGAGGCGCGCGACACCATACTCGTCCCCTGAGCAAGGAACCGCCGTCCCCTGAGCCGGTTGGGCACTTGATCCCTCCCGGCACAGGAACTGCAACATGGCGAAGCGCGGCAAGACTTCCAGCGAGACCACCGGCAACGGCGGCGAAACCCACCAGCACGTCCCCCACGATGCCGACCACACCGATGCCGCTGCCCACCTGACCACCAACCAGGGCATCCGCATCGCCGACAACCAGAACAGCCTCAAGGCCGGCGCGCGTGGCCCGACCCTGCTCGAAGACTTCGTCCTGCGCGAGAAGATCTTCCACTTCGACCACGAGCGCATCCCCGAACGCATCGTCCACGCCCGCGGCTCCGGCGCCCACGGCGTGTTCGAATGCACCGATCCCATCCCCGAACTGACCCGCGCCGGCCTGCTCACCGAAAAGGGCAAGCAGACCCCGGTCTTCGCCCGCTTCTCCACCGTCGCCGGCGGCGCCGGCAGCGTCGACACCCCGCGCGACGTGCGCGGCTTCGCGGTCAAGTTCTACACCGATGAAGGCGTGTGGGATCTCGTGGGCAACAACATCCCGGTGTTCTTCATCCAGGATGCGATCAAGTTCCCCGATCTCGTCCACGCAGTGAAGATGGAAGCCGATCGCGGCTACCCCCAGGCCGCTTCCGCCCACGACACGTTCTGGGATTTCATCGGCCTGATGCCCGAATCGATGCACATGATCATGTGGGCCATGTCGGACCGCACCCTGCCCCGCTCCCTGCGCACCATGGAAGGCTTCGGGGTCAACACCTTCCGCCTGGTCAACGAAGCCGGCGAAGGCAAGCTCGTCAAGTTCCACTGGAAGCCGGTCCTCGGCATCCAGTCCACCACCTGGGACGAAGCGGTCAAGATCGCCGGCGCCGACCCGGACTTCCACCGCCGCGACCTCTTCGAAGCCATCGACAGCGGCAGCTTCCCCGCCTGGGACCTCGGCGTCCAGGTGATCGACGATGACTGGGCAGCCAAACAGCCCTACGACATTCTCGACGCCACCAAGCTCATCCCCGAGGAGGACATCCCGGTCCGCATCGTCGGCCGCATGACGCTGAACCGCAACCCGGACAACTTCTTCGCCGAAACCGAACAGGTCGCCTTCTGCCCGGCCAATGTCGTCCCCGGCGTCGATTTCAGCCACGACCCCTTGCTCCAGGGCCGCCTGTTCTCCTACCTCGACACCCAGCTCAAGCGCCTCGGCTCCACCAACTTCCACCAGCTGCCGATCAACGCGCCGAAATGCCCGGTCATGAACTTCCAGCGCGACGGCCACATGCAGATGGCCGTCCCCCAGGGCCGCGCCAACTACGAACCCAACAGCCTCTCGGAGGTCAACGAACCCTCCGGCCCGCGCGAATGCCCCGCCACCGGCTTCACCAGCTTCCCCGCCATCGAGCGCCCGGAGGAGGAAGGAAAACTCCGCCTCCGCCCCGAGCTCTTCGCCGATCACTATTCGCAGGCCCGCCTGTTCTACCGCTCGCAGACCCCGATCGAGCAGGCCCACATCGCCACCGCGCTGGTGTTCGAACTGTCCAAGGTCAATCTCGAACACGTCCGCACCCGCGTCCTCTCCCGCCTGCTCAACATCGACGAGGATCTCGCCACCCGCGTCGCCGACGGCCTCGCCATGCCGCTCCCCGAAGCCGCCCCCGCCGCCCGCGCCCCCGTCGACATGGAACCGTCCCCCGCGCTCTCCATCCTCAAGCACGGCCAGCCGCCGCTGACCGGCCGCAAGATCGGCCTCCTGTTCGCCGAAGGGTCAGACAAGGCCGCTATCGAAAAACTCCAGGCCGAACTCGAACAAGCCGGCGCCACCGTCATGCTCGTCTCCCCCAAAGTCGGCGAGCAAACCCTCAAGGGCGGCACGCTCAAGGCCCACGGCCAACTCGCCGGCAGCCCCTCCGTCCTGTTCGACGCCGTCGCCTCCATCGTGATGCCCGACGCGGCCGAACGCCTCGCCCGGGACTCCGCCGCCAAGCAATGGTTCATGGACGCCTACAGCCACGCCAAGACCATCGGCGCCTGCCCGGCCACACAGAAACTGCTCGCCTCCCTCGGTATCGAGCCGGACGAAGGCATCGTCGAGATCGCGCAGTTCGCCTCGGTCGCACCGGCGCGGCATTGGGATCGTGAACCGAAGGTGCGGATGCTGGCATAAGAACAAGGAAGGGAAGGCCGGGGATTTACCATCCCCGGACCCCTGTGGCCTTTTGCGTTGTGCGCCGCTCGGCGGACGTGCTTCCGCGAAGCGGATTTAAAGCCTGCGGCGCTTGGGGCGTGCGCTAGGTGGCGGGCTTACATCCGGGAAAGGTTTACTGGGGTCCGGGGATGGTAAATCCCCGGCCTTCCCTTTTTCCTGCCTTCCTGAATCCCGCTTACTTCACCACCCGCAGATGCGGCCGCCCACGTGGCGACGGCACAACCGGTCCCGCCTGCCACTGCTTCCCGGCGGCAATCAGGCGCGGTGCCAGCAGCCAGGCCAGCCAGGCGACCACAGCCAGCACCGCCAGCGCCATGACCGGCAGCCACTCGCGCGCCGTGCGCACCGGCATGACCGTGACGGCGGCGGCCAGCCCCAGCCCGGCCAGGACGATCCACATCATCGGCACCAGCAGCGCCGCCACCATGATGCGCACAACCCTCGGCGGGAATGTGCCGCGCGGATTTGGACCCCGTCCCAGGACATCGGCCAGTTCGTCGTGAGACAGCCCTGCCGCCCGGCGTGACAGCTTGACCCGGGCGCCGTCCGGCGCGCAGAGAACCACCGCCCCGCCCCGCCCGCGCTCGAAGCGCACGGGTTGGTCGAACACGAAGTCGGTGGGAATATCGCGCATGGCCTGCGAACGGTTGCGCGCGAGGCCGGTTCCCTCCTTGGTCGCACACCCGGCGCGACCGGGCTTGCACGCCGCGTCAGTTGCGGAAAACCACCGTCTTGCCGCCGTTGATCAGCACTCGGTCCTCGAGGTGATACTTGACCGCGCGGGCCAGCACCCGCCGTTCGATGTCGCGCCCCTTGGCGACGAGGTCGTCGGGCCGGTCGGCATGGGTGATCGCCTCGACGTCCTGGTGGATGATCGGCCCTTCGTCGAGGTCGCCGGTCACGTAGTGCGCGGTCGCGCCGATCATCTTGACCCCGCGCGCATGGGCCTGGTGATAGGGCTTGGCCCCCTTGAACCCGGGCAGGAACGAATGGTGGATGTTGATGCACCGCCCCGAAAGCCAGGCCGCCATCTCGTCCGAGAGGATCTGCATGTAGCGCGCGAGGATCACCAGCTCCGCCCCGGTTGCCTCGTAGATCGCCCGGATCTGCGCTTCCTGTTCCGCCTTGGTGTCCTTCGTCACCGGCAGGTAATGGAACGGCACGCCGTCATCGACATGCGGCGGCAGGGCCTCGCGCGGATGGTTGCAGACGATGCCGGCCACCGCCATCGGCAGCTCGCCGATCCGCACCCGGTATTGCAGGTCGACCAGGCAGTGCTCGAACTTGGAAACCAGGATCAGCACCTTCTTGGGCACGTCGCGCGGCCGCAGCCGCCAGTCCGCCCCGAGATGCGCGATCGCCTCGCCGAACCGCGCCTCCAGCGCCGCGAACCCGGCCGGGTCGGCGAGTGAAAACTCGACCCGCATGAAGAACCGCCCGGTCTCCCAGTCGTCGTATTGCTGCGCCTCGGTGATGTTGCCCCCGGCCTCGGCGAGGAACCCGGAAATGGCGGCGACGATCCCCGGCCGATCGAGGCACGACAGGGTGAGGACGAAGGCGGGCGGCTGCTGGCTCATGGGCAGCGTCCTAGCGGGGCCGAACCGCTTTGGGAATTGCACACGGGCAGGGTTGCGCAACGAAATTGCCCGTGCCGATTCCATTCTAAGTCAAGCCCGCCTCGCGGTCCCTTGCACGCTTGTCCGCCCAAATATTTTTTCACAGATTCACTTAGACTCTTGCGCTCCGCACCAGTGCCCGATTTGCCGCGCGTCGCGCGCCTTCGCGACATTGGCCAAGCGCCGGCTCGCCTCTCCTTCACGGTAAATACGACTTTAACCCACTTGCGCCGAGTCCGCGCTTGGGCACAATGTCTAGTGGCAGGGCAAGCCGGGGAACCTCTAGACCTAGTTTTCCGTTTTCATCGCCACTACCGGCGAACAGACACGGATTCCGGTCGGTCAGAGGCTGGGGGCAGACCGAAGCGCCGGAACAAACGTAGGACAAATTGTCCCACAACCGCGCCTCGGAATGCTATGTTCGACGGCCGCCCGAGTCGAACGGACGGGGAACGCGCTATACGGCGCACAGAACGACAGGACCAAGGCACGTGGATTTCAGCACCAGGGACGATACCGCACCGACCACCCAGGAAGCCGCAATCCCGGATACGGAGGCGGGCGCCAGCCCGGCAGTGACCATGACCGAACGCGCAACCGAAGCCGACGCTGCCCTCATCGCCAGCATGGCCAGCACCATCGCGACCGCCGCCGCCCGCCCTGCCGACGATTCCAAGGCCGTCCACGCCCGCCGCTTCACCATCGCCATCGATGCTGCACGCGACGCGCTCCTCACCGATTTCGGCAAGGACACGCTGGACGACCGCTACCTCCTCCCCGGCGAGACCTACCAGGACCTCTTCGCCCGCGTCGCCGATGCCTATGCCGACGACCAGGGCCACGCCCAGCGCCTCTACGATTACATCTCGAAGCTCTGGTTCATGCCCGCCACCCCGGTCCTGTCCAACGGCGGAACCGGTCGCGGCCTGCCGATCTCCTGCTACCTGAACTCGGTGGACGACAGCCTCGAAGGCATCGTCAACACCTGGAACGAGAACGTCTGGCTGGCCAGCCGCGGCGGCGGCATCGGCACTTACTGGGGCAAGGTCCGCGGCATCGGCGAATCCGTCGGCCTCAACGGCAAGACCAGCGGCATCATCCCCTTCGTCCGCGTCATGGATTCGCTCACCCTCGCCATCAGCCAGGGCAGCCTCCGCCGTGGCTCCGCCGCCTGCTATCTCGATGTCTCCCACCCCGAGATCGAGGAATTCCTCGAAATCCGCAAACCTTCGGGCGACTTCAACCGCAAGGCCCTCAACCTCCACCACGGCGTGCTGCTGACCGACGATTTCATGGCAGCAGTGGCCGAAGGCGCCGATTTCGACCTCAAGAGCCCCAAGGACGGCTCGGTGCGCGGCACGGTCAACGCCCGCGCCCTGTTCCAGAAGCTGGTCGAAACCCGCCTCGCCACCGGCGAACCCTACATCGTCTTCTCCGACACCGTGAACCGCATGATGCCCAAGCATCACCGCGATCTCGGCCTCAAGGTCTCGACCAGCAACCTCTGCTCGGAAATCACCCTCCCCACCGGCCGCGACCACCTCGGCAACGATCGCACCGCCGTCTGCTGCCTGTCCTCGCTCAACCTCGAAACCTGGGACGAGTGGCACGAGGACAAGGCCTTCATCGAGGACGTCATGCGCTTCCTCGACAACGTCCTGCAGGACTATATCGACCGCGCGCCGGACGAAATGGCCCGCGCGAAATACTCCGCCTCCCGCGAACGCTCCGTCGGCATGGGCGTCATGGGCTTCCACTCGTTCCTGCAATTGAAAGGCATCGCCTTCGAGAGCGCCATGGCCAAGGCCTGGAACCTCAAGATGTTCAAGCACATTGCCGCCAAGGCCGATGAAGCCAGCCTGCTCCTGGCGCAAGAACGCGGCCCCTGCCCGGACGCGGCGGACATGGGCGTCATGCAGCGCTTCTCCTGCAAGATGGCCATCGCCCCCACCGCCAGCATCAGCATCATCTGCGGCGGCACCTCGGCCTGCATCGAGCCGATCCCGGCCAACATCTACACCCACAAGACGCTGTCAGGCTCCTTCGTGGTCGAAAACCCCTACCTCAAGAAACTCCTCGCCGCGAAGTCCAAGGATTCCACCAACGTCTGGAACTCGATCCTCGAACGCGGCGGCTCGGTCCAGCACCTCGATTTCCTCTCGCCAGAGGAAAAGGCCGTCTACAAGACCTCCTTCGAGATCGACCAGCGCTGGCTCCTCGAATTCGCCGCCGATCGCACCCCCTACATCGACCAGGCCCAGTCCCTGAACCTCTACATCCCCGCCGATGTCGACAAGTGGGACCTGATGATGCTCCACTTCCAGGCCTGGGAACGCGGCATCAAGTCGCTCTACTACCTCCGCTCGAAATCCGTCCAACGCGCCGGTTTCGCCGGCGGCGTCGAAGCCGACAACACCGCCGCCGCCCCGGTCATCGAACTCGCCACGCCGACCGACTACGAGGAATGCCTCGCCTGTCAGTAGGGTCGGACCAATGGGGGGCAGAAAAGAAAAAGACCCGGGGATTTACCATCCCCGGACCCCCGTCAGGATCGCTTGTCGATCCTGGCAAACAAAGGACTCACAGTCCGCCTTCGACGGGGCAACAAAGGCCACAGGGGTCTGGGGATGGTAAATCCCCAGCCTCCCCCTTCCTTCTCAGTCCAACTCCTCCATCCCATAAGCCACGTCCGCATTGGCCGAGAGCCGCACCCGGTTCCCCTCCACCGCCGCCACCAGCCCGACCGGCAGGTAATGGTGCCGCCCCCGCTGCCCATCGACCGCGCCCGAGCCGGAGTCCGCCCGCGTCAGCTTGATCCGCTCTCCCTCGACCGCGTCGACCGTGCCGAGGTGAACCCCGTCCGCGCCGACCACCTCCATATGCTCGCGCACCCGGCTGTGCGGATGCCCCTCGTGCCCGGCCCCATCGCCGCCGCCCTGGAACATCGCGCCCCCCTGCTGCTGCTGCTGCTGTTGCTGTTGCTGCTCTTGCTGCTGGTGCAACCGGTCGCCGCCCTCCTGCCGCGCCCCCTCGGCCGGCGCCTGGGCGGACGTGCCCTCCGGCGCCTGCGAACGCCAGCCCGGGTCCTGCCCGTGCCCCAGCGTCTGCCCGCCGTTCGGCCCGCCGCTCACCGGCCCGTCATCCATGTCGCGCTCCTGCGACGCCGGCAGCTCATGGTCCTTCTGCGCCTCGGCCTGCTCGCGCCGCCGCTCGTATTCTCCGGGCATCGTCGTTCTCCTGATCCGCGCCCCGCCATCGGGGCGCCGGGCCGGACCGTCAGCCGATCCGTCCCTGACCATCCGCAAACCCGCCGCGCGCCCGCCCCGTTCCGCATCCCATTGCGCCCCGCTCCGCCCGTGCGCCATGCCGTGCCCCACCCGCGCCCAACCCCCCGCCGGTTTTCCCCAGCCGTGCGCCCCCGCGCCCCTTCGCCGTCGCGCCCCCAGGCCCTATATTGATCGCTTGATCCGGAGACTCACCCCATGCCCCTTCTCGAAGCCCGCAAGACCTACAAGCCCTTCGAATACCCCTGGGCCTACGAGTTCTGGAAGCGCCAGCAGCAGGTCCACTGGATGCCCGAGGAAGTCCCCCTGGGCGAGGACTGCCGCGACTGGGCGCAGAAGATCTCCGAGCACGAACGCAACCTGCTCACCCAGATCTTCCGCTTCTTCACGCAAGCCGATGTCGAGGTGCAGGATTGCTACCACGACAAATACGGCCGCGTGTTCAAGCCGACCGAGGTCAAGATGATGCTCGCCGCCTTCTCCAACATGGAGACCATCCACATCGCGGCCTACAGCCACCTGCTCGATACCATCGGCATGCCCGAGACCGAATACGGCATGTTCCTCGAATACGAGGAGCTGCGCGCCAAGCATGACTACATGCACACCTTCGGCGTCGACAACGACGAGGACATCGCCCGCACGCTCGCCATGTTCGGCGGCTTCACCGAAGGCATGCAGCTCTTCGCCTCCTTCGCCATGCTGATGAACTTCCCCCGCTTCAACAAGATGAAGGGCATGGGCCAGATCGTCTCCTGGTCCGTCCGCGACGAATCGCTCCACTGCGAAGGCATCACCCGCCTGTTCCACACCTTCGTCCAGGAGCGCGATTGCCTGACCAAGGCGGTCAAGGAAGACATCATCGACTGCTGCCAGAAGACCGTGCGGCTCGAGGACGCCTTCATCGATCTGGCGTTCGAGATGGGGCCGGTGCCGGGGATGAGCGCCAAGGAGATCAAGCGGTACATTCGCTATATCGCCGACTGGCGGCTGGGGCAGCTTGGGCTGCCGGCGGTCTACATGATCGACGAGCATCCGCTGCCGTGGCTGACGCCGCTGTTGAATGGCGTGGAGCATGCGAACTTCTTTGAGACGCGGGCGACTGAGTACAGCAAGGGGGCTACGCGGGGGGATTGGAATACGGTTTGGGCGAGCTTTGATTCGCGGCGGAAGGCTAAGGGGGCGGCTAATGCTGACGCTGAGGGGGCTGGGGAGCTGACGGGGGATATGTTCAAGGCGGCTGGGATTGCGGCGGAGTAGGGGGGTGGGATGAATGCTGAAATCTATCAGCTTGCAAAATTTTCGGGGATTTCGTGAGCATTCTATAGATTTTGCTCCTTTCTGCCTATTGATAGGTCAGAACAATGCAGGAAAAACAACCTTAATCGAGGCATTGCGTCTAATTGGAACCGCGATAAGGCGCGCACCAACCGCCAAATTCAAAATGGCTCCGCAGTGGCTGGATGGAATCGTTACCGGCCCCGGATACACATTTTCTGTTGAAACTATTGGAATCGACCACAAGACGATTCATTATAATTATCAATCCGATGATCCAGCCATCATAAAAGCTCGATTTTCAAATAATTCCCTCGTAACTGTTTGCGTAGGTGCGGATACAACCGATTTTTTTGCTCAACTTGCTCTCCCTGGCGGAAAGAAACTCAACTCCAGAAATCAGATTACCGATCGCCGCTTTCCACCTGTCAGTGTAATGCCTCCTATTGGCTCCCTCTTGGAACGCGAAACCCGCCGCGAACCGTCCTATATGCGGAAGCATATCGAGGGATATTTGTCGCATCGTCATGTTCGCAATCAAATGGCCGCAATGCCGGACGCATTTTTAAAATTTCGCACAAAGCTAGAAGAAACGTGGGATCACCTACAAGTTGGAGATGTAGAATTTGGCTTAGGCGAAAAGCAGGATGAATATGGAATAACCATTCGAGACGGCCCCTTCGTTTCGGAAATGGGGGTCGTAGGGTCCGGCTTGCAAGCTTGGATTCAGACTTTATGGTTTCTATCTCGCTCGCCGACTCGCGCAACTATTGTATTAGACGAGCCAGATGTGTATTTGCACGCCGATTTACAGAGAAAGCTCATAAAGATTTTAACCGAAGATGGCGCATCTCAAACGATAGTCGCCACCCATTCGTTAGAGATGATTTCGTCCGTTTCACCTAGCGAAATTATCTCAGTTACGAAACGGGAGCCAAGGTCCAGGGCAATAACATCAAATTCGCAAGCACAAACAATTGCCGACAAATTGGGAACTATTCACAATATTCAGCTGTCAAAGCTTGCGAGCGCAGGAGCGGTACTTTTCTTAGAAGGCAAAGACTACGCATTTCTAGATCAATTTGCCTTTAAGAGAGGGAATGCATTCTATGATCGCTTTTCTGCAATTCCTCATTTCTCGGTAGGAGGGGCATCAAACTGGCAAAAAGCCGCAATGGCAGCAAAGGTCATATCAGAAACCTCAGCCGGTAAGGTGAAGTGCCTTCTACTTCTTGACCGAGATTATAAAACAGACGAAGAAATTCATGCGATCCGCAATGAGGCAATGGGATCAAATTTGATAATATATTTTTGGCAGCGCAAGGAGATTGAAAATTATCTCGTGTGCAAAGAATCAATAACAGGCTATATTTCTGGGAGAATCGAAGGGGATGTGGATCAGAGCGCAATCTACGACTGCATAGAGGCAGCCTTGGCCGAGCTAGAGGAAGAGTTGGTAGAATTAGCTGCGGACAGTCTTCAGGCTTCCGACCGAAGGTTATCTCTACCTACAGCCATGTCTCGTGCACGAGAATTCGTAGCGAAGCAAAAATCGTCCGGTAAGACGCCCATCGAGCTAATATCTGGAAAAAAAGCTCTCAGCAAAATATCCGAGAAATGCAAAGACAAAATTGGAGTTTCATTCTCCACAATGTCGATATGTCGCCAGATGGATGCGGCACACGTTCCTGAAGAAGTAAATAAATTTTTAGATTTTTTCCGTTAGAATAATCAGCGGGAGTTACGGTGGGAGTTACGGTGACAGGTGCAAGAATCCCCGATCTTGCCAAGGCAGCGCCTTCCCGAGTCAGTCTGTGGCCCATATCGACAAGCGACATGGGCGCGCACGCGCAACCCCTTTGCGCCCTCCCTTCTTCTCTGCGCCTTTGCGTGAAACCCTTCTCTTCAAACCCCACATCCACCCGCAACGTCACAGGCTCCCCGAGTCCGTCCGTGGCCAATATCGACAAGCGATATTGGCTGACGCGCGCTCCGCGCGCTTCGCACCCCCGCACCGTCTTGAACCGCAAGCCCGCCACCCTCAGCGGCTCCGCGAGGCTGTTCGCGGTCAATATCGACAAGCGATATTGACGCGTCAGGACTCCGGCTCGGACTGCAACTGGATGTAGTTCTGCAAGCCCATCCGCTCGATCATCTCGAACTGCCGCTCGATCGTGTCGACGTGCTCCTCCTCGCTCTCGAGGATATCGGCAAACAGGTCCCGGCTGACGAAATCGCGCACTTCCTCGCAATAGGCGATCGCCGCCTTCAGCTGCGGCAGCGCGTCCATCTCCAGCGCCAGGTCCGCCCGCAGGATCTCCTCCACCGTCTCGCCGATCCGCAACCGGCCCAGGTCCTGGAAATTCGGAAATCCGTCGAGGAAGAAAATCCGGTCGGTCAGCCGGTCGGCATGCTTCATCTCGTCGATCGACTCGCCATACTCATACTTGGCCAGCCGCTCGACGCCCCAGTGCTTCAGCATCCGGTAATGCAGGAAATACTGGTTGATCGCCGTCAGTTCGTTCTTCAGCGCCTCATTGAGGAAGCCGATGACCTTCGCGTCGCCCTTCATGCCAAGTCTCCATAGCCGCACGGCCCACCATACCCGTTCGCGGCCATCAGGCTACCCGGCAATCGCGGCAAAACCCGCCGCAAACCCCCGCTCACGCAGGAACGCGCGCCTCTTCCTCGATGATCTGCACCGCAAACGGCAGGCACTGGCAGCAATTCGGCTCGCACCCCAGCTGCGCATAGACATCCTCGACATCGACGACCCCCTGCCGCGCGACCTCCCGGATCTGGCTTTCCCGAATGACATTGCAACTGCACACGATCATGCGAATCTCCGCGCTTGCTGCCGCCATTCTATCTTATTGCGAATGATCCGCAATAGGAAATTAAGCCTCTCCCTTCCTGCATCCCCCACCCGCAGCGCACCGTCCTTGTTGCAATCAATCTCGGCAAAAAATCCGCGTGAATTCAGGCGTTGCGATGAAAAATGCGAAAAACTCCAATGTCGCGCCGGCCAGTTGCTCACAGAGTCTGTTTGTGGTCAGGATCGACAAGCGATCCTGAGGGGGATGCGATGCCCAAGGTCTTTGAAGGGAATGGCTACCGCTTCCACTTCTTCTCCAACGAGGGCGATCCGCGAGAACCCGCGCATATCCACGTCACCCGTCAGCGCGACACCGCCAAGTTTTGGCTGCGGCCTGACGTCTCGGTGGCATACAGCAAAGGCCTGCCACCCCGCGTGCTTTCCGAGCTGATCGGTGTTATAGAAACCCGGCGTGATGAGATCGAAAGTGCCTGGCATGACCACTTCGCCTGAACCCACCGCCGTCCGCTTCGACGATCACAGCTTCTGGGTCGATCTCGACGATGGCCGCACCCTCGGCGTTCCCCTCGCCTGGTTCCCACGCCTGCTCCACGCCACCCCCGCCCAACGCGCCGGATTCTTCCTCTCTCGCGCCGGCATCCACTGGGAAGCCCTCGACGAAGACATCTCCATCGTCGGCCTGCTCGCCGGCAAGGGCGACCTTACCGCCCCCCACGCCGACGCCGCCTGAGAACTCCCGTCAGCGGCTCACCTGAGTCTGTTCGTGGCCAATATCGACAAGCGATATTGGCGGGTCAGGATGGGCAAGCCATCCTGACGAACCCCAAAGCCCGCTCGGCCACCTCCTCCCAGCCCGGTTCGTTGCAGATGTAGTGGCTGCGCCCGGCATACCCGGCATATTCCACCACGCTGCCCTCGTCGCTCCACGCATCCCGCACCTTCTCCACCAGGTGCGCCGGAATGATCTGGTCCTCCGCCCCGGCGATCAGCAGCAGCGGCGCATGTGCCCGCTCGGTGTCGATCGTCCCCAGCGGCCCCATGCAGCCGCGAAACACCTTGCGGCTGTCATGCGTCGCCGTCGCCTCGAACTCGCGCGCCGCCGTCGTCGCGTCCAGCGTATTGGCAAACGCGCCATGAAACGTCGCCACATCCATCAGCACCGGCGCATCCCCCATCAATGGGTTGGCGATCGTCACGCTGTTCTTGATGAACCCCCAGTCCAGGTCCACCATCCGGTTCGGCGCCACCGGGCACACCGCCACCCCCGCCGCGATCGTCCCCCGCGCCAGCATGATCTGCGTCACCAGCCCGCCGACCGAATGGCCGATCATCACCGGCCGCTCCAGCCCGGCCATCGCCGCCTCGATCCGCGCCACCACCTCGTCCAGCGTCAGCTCCCCCAGCCCCGCCGGCGGGCTCTCCCGCAACACCGCCGGCTCGCCCTCGTGCAGCGGCCAGGCCGGCACATGGCACCGATACCCGGCAGCCGAAAACACCCCGGCCCACTTCTCCCAGCTCACGGGATTCTGAAACATGCCATGCACGAAAACGATGTCGGTCATTCACGATTCTCCAGCAAAACCCGCCTTGAAATCGTTGCAACCCGCCCCCGTTTCCCCCCGACCTTCCCCCTGCGACGAACCGGGCTTTTACCCGGTCGCGCCGGCCATTTCCCAAGCGGCAACCCCGGCCGCCAATCCAGCCTGTCCTACAGACGTCTTCGCGGCTACCCTCACGGCCCGCTTTTTGCGCCAACCCCAAATCACGGAAATAAAAGGAAATTTCCGCCCATCGCAAAACTTGCTATGCCCGCTGTGGGTGAGGTTCGCAAAGTTCTCCAATTTTTCCTTTTCTTTTCAACGCCTCCGAATTTCACCCAGCCCGATCTTCACACCCCGAACACAGGATTCCCGCCCCGATCCGGCGCGAATCACCCGGCTTCCGCCTGGTCGAACCCCCGCATCAACATGGCATGCCGGTCCACCGCCTCCTGCCGCCCGGCATGGTGCGGAAAGATATGCCGCCGCCCCTCGGAGATCCCCGCCAGCACCTCCGCCGCCACCTGTTCCGCATCCAGCACATTGTCCGCATACCACTTCGCGCTCGCCATCGGCCAATCCATCCCCCGCACAGCCTCCGGGTCCTTCACCGTCAGCCCCGGGCAGAGGATCGAAACCCCGATGCCATGCTCCTCCAGCGCCGGCCCCATCACCTCGCCCAGCCCGGTCGTCGCAAACTTCGCCACCACATAAGGCGCATTCAAGGTCCGCAAGTCCGCCCGCCCGACGCCCGACATCGAGGATGTCAGCACCACATGCCGGTCCCCGCCCTGCGCGATCAACCGTGGCAAAAACGCCAGCACCCCGTTCAGCACCCCGCCGAACTGCACCCCCATCACCGCGTTCCAGTCCTCGCGGCGCAATTCGGCAAACGGCTTGAGGATCGCCAGCCCCGCATTCAGGCACAGCCGGTTGACCCGCCCGAACCGCGCGTAAGCCCGCGCCGCCAGCTCATCCACCTCCGCCGCCTGCGCCACATCGCAGCGCACCGCCAGCACCTCGACCCCAGTCGCCCGCACCGCCTCGGCCGCCGCCTCCACTTTCTCCGCATCGATGTCGGCCAGCACCACATCCATGCCCTGCCGGGCAAACGCCAGCCCCATCGCCTGCCCAAGCAACCCCGCCCCGCCGGTCACCACCGCACAGGGCCGCTGCCCATCCACCACATCCACCATCATCGCTCTCCCGGGAATTGCCCATCCCCGGCCGCACCCTACCCCGCGACGACGCCCACGTGAACCTACCGGCAGAACCCCGCCTTGCCACCACCCGCCGCCACCTCGACATGGAAATGGTTGCGGTGCGCCTGGTTGTAGTCCGGCCCCAGCACCGTGCCGAACCGCCGGCAGGCGCTGGTATGGATCGCCCGCAGGAACGCCTGCTCCGCCGGCGTCCCGGCATACCACTGCCCGAGCACCGTGATCCGCCGCCCGTCGGCCAGCACGAAGCCGGAAACGTCGATCGCTTTGCCGGTCGCATGGGCCGAAAGCCGGTCGCTCCCCGCCACCGTCCGGCACGCATAGGACCCCATCGTCTCGATCCGCACCAGCGGCGAACCCAGCATCTGCCGCGCCGCCCGATCGACACCATAGCGCGCCCAGGCAGCAAACGTGTTCGCCAGCGGGCAGGCCACCGGCCCGAGATTTGTCAGCGACATCTGCGCCGTATCGCTGGCCAGCGAGAACAGCCTGACCGTCTGCACCGTCGCGCACCCGGCCCCGAAATACTGGTCCGGCAACGGCGTAAAACTCGCACGCCGCGCGCCCAAGTCGGCAAAGCAGGCTCGAGCATCAGGCGCCTGGGAAAAATTGTCGATCGTCCGCCGGACCGGCCCGCGCTGCTGCGCCTCCGGTATCGCGCCGCAGCCTGCAAGCACGAGCGAGGCCGCGACGATCGGGGCGAAAGCCGCCCGCAGGGATCGGGTGCATTCCATGCGGGAAAATTTGCGCCGGCATGGTTAACGATTTCCTAACCGCCCCATGCAAACGCGCCGAACCGTTGGCCTCACGCCACGCCGATCGACAGGATGGTGATGCCTTCGGGATCGTTACCGAAATCCACGGTCTCGCCAACTTCGGCCCCCATCATCGCCCGGGCCAGCGGCGCGGTGAAGGATATCCGGCCGACGGACGGTTCCGCCTCGTCATCGCCGACGATGGCCACCGTCCGTCGCTTGCCGCCCAGCTCGAAATCAACCGTGCAGCCGAACGCGACGACATCGCCTTTCGGCTCCGCCATCACTTCCGCCGTGGCGTGGCGGGTCAGCCAGTAGCGCCGCTCACGCTGCGCCGCCTTGATCGCCTCCTCGTCCGTCAAACCGGCCAGCGTCGCATCGAGCGCCACCAGTTTTTCCTCGATCAGCGCCAGCCCACGCGCCGTCACCCGGTTCGGCCCCGGCGGGATCGGCAGCTCGAACTTCGGCTCGAGATGCTCCTCGTCGCCCTCCCGGCGAAATGCGACGCTCATGCCTATGCTCCTTTGTTCATGGCCTTTCCATGACGATCAACGCGCCAGCCGGCAATCGTCCCCGGCGATTCCTTCGGCGCAATTCGTTTGACTTTCCGCGTCATCCCTCTAGGAGCGCCGCCGGGCCACGCGGTCCCAACGCCGCGCGTGCTCTCTGCAAGGAGAGACTACATGACTGAACTTACCCGGCCTGCGGCCAAGCCTGCTCGTCCGTTCTTTTCTTCCGGACCCTGCGCCAAGCCGCCCGGATACTCCCCCGCCAATCTCGCGACGGAATCGCTCGGCCGCTCGCACCGCGCAAAGATCGGCAAGACGCGCCTGCAATACTGCATCGACCTGATGCGCGAAGTGTTGCAACTGCCCGAGACCCACCGCATCGGCATCATGCCGGGTTCGGACACCGGCGCCTTCGAAATGGCGATGTGGACGATGCTCGGCGCCCGCGGCGTCACCGCGCTGGCCTGGGAAAGCTTCGGCGAGGGCTGGGTGACCGACGTGGTCAAGCAGCTCAAGCTCGACGCCACCGTGCTCCGCGCCGACTATGGCCAGCTGCCCGATCTCGGTCAGGTCGATTGGAACGATGACGTCCTGTTCACCTGGAACGGCACCACCTCCGGCGTCCGCGTGCCCGGCGCCGAATGGATTCCGGCCGACCGCCAGGGCCTGTCCTTCACCGACGCCACCTCGGCTGTCTTCGCCTACGACATCGACTGGACGAAAATCGACGTCGCGACCTTCTCCTGGCAGAAGGTGCTGGGCGGCGAGGGTGGCCACGGCGTCCTGATCCTTGGCCCCCGCGCGGTCGAGCGTCTCGAAACCTACACCCCGGCCTGGCCGCTGCCCAAGGTGTTCCGCCTGGTTTCCAAGGGCAAGCTTTCGGAAGGCGTGTTCAAGGGCGAGACGATCAACACCCCTTCGATGCTGGCGGTGGAAGACGCGATCTACGCGCTCGAATGGGCCAAGGGCCTTGGCGGCCTCAGCGGCCTGAAGGCGCGCAGCGATGCCAATGCCGAGGCGCTGGACAGGATCGTGTCAGAACGCGACTGGCTCGGTCACCTCGCAGTAGACTCGGCCACCCGCTCGAAAACCTCGGTCTGCCTGACGGTCGAGGGTGCGGACGAGGCCTTCATCAAGGCCTTCGCCGCCCTCCTCGAAAAGGAAGGCGCCGCCTATGACATCGCCGGTTACCGCGATGCCCCGGCCGGCCTGCGCATCTGGTGCGGCGCCACCGTCGAGACCGCCGACATCGAGGCGCTCGGCCCGTGGCTCGACTGGGCCTACGCAACCGTCAAGGCTGCCGCCTGATTTTTGATACGGCGGGGCCGTCGCGCCCCGCCCCCTCCTTCGTCACCCTGAACCTGTTTCAGGGTCCATTCCTCCGCTCCTGCTGTCGTTTCAGGTTGCGGAATGGATGCTGAAACAAGTTCAGCATGACGGACAACCGGAATGGAAATCACCATGACCAAGCCCGCCCAGAAGCCAAGAGTCCTCATTTCCGACAAGATGGACCCCAACGCCGCCCGCATTTTCCAGGAAAGTGGCTGCGACGTCGATGTCATCACCGGCGAGACCCCCGAGCAGCTGATCGCCCGCATCGGCGACTACGACGGCCTCGCCATCCGCTCCTCGACCAAGGTGACCAAGGAAATTCTCGCTGCGGCGAAGAACCTCAAGGTCATCGGCCGCGCCGGCATCGGCGTCGACAATGTCGATATCCCGGCGGCTTCGGCCCAGGGCGTCGTCGTCATGAACACGCCGTTCGGCAACTCGATCACCACCGCCGAACACGCCATCGCCCTGATGTTCGCGCTGGCCCGCCAGTTGCCCGAGGCCAATGCCCAGACCCAGGCGGGGCTGTGGCCGAAGAACGGCTTCATGGGCGTCGAGGTGACGGCCAAGACCCTCGGCCTGATCGGCGCCGGCAACATCGGCTCGATCGTCGCCAGCCGGGCGCTGGGCCTCAGGATGAAGGTCGTCGCCTACGATCCGTTCCTGACGCCGGAACGCGCCATCGAAATGGGCGTGGAAAAGGCCGATCTCGACACGCTGCTGGCCCGTGCCGATTTCATCACGCTGCACACGCCCCTGACGGCAGAGACGAAGAACATCCTCAGCCGCGAAAACCTCGCCAAGACCAAGAAGGGCGTGCGCATCATCAACTGCGCGCGCGGCGGCCTGGTCGACGAGGCGGCGCTCAAGGACGGACTGGACTCGGGCCACATCGCCGGCGCCGCGCTGGACGTGTTCCAGACCGAGCCGGCTAAGGAATCGCCGCTGTTCGGCACGCCGAACTTCATCTGCACCCCGCACCTCGGCGCCAGCACCAACGAGGCCCAGGTCAACGTCGCCCTGCAGGTGGCCGAGCAGATGGCCGACTACCTGGTCAACGGCGGCGTCACCAACGCGCTCAACATGCCGAGCCTGTCCGCCGAGGAAGCGCCGAAGCTGCGCCCCTACATGGCGCTGGCCGAAAAGCTCGGCGCGCTGGTCGGCCAGTTGGCACACGACAACCTGACCCGCATCGCCATCGAGGTCGAAGGCGCCGCCGCCCAGCTCAACATGAAGCCGATCACCGGCGCCGTGCTGGCCGGGCTGATGCGCTGCTATTCGGACACGGTGAACATGGTCAACGCGCCGTTCCTCGCCAAGGAACGCGGTCTCGACGTGCGTGAAGTCCGCCACGACCGCGAGGGCGACTATCACACCCTGGTCCGCGTCACCGTCCAGACCTCGCAGGGCGATCGTTCGGTCGCCGGCACCCTGTTCGGCAATGCCCAGCCGCGCCTTGTCGAAATCTTCGGCATCGCCATCGAGGCCGATCTCGCCGGCGACATGCTCTATGTCGTCAACGAGGACGCGCCCGGCTTCATCGGCCGCATCGGTACCCTGCTCGGCGAGAGCGGCATCAACATCGGCACCTTCCACCTCGGCCGCCGCGAAGCCGGCGGCGAGGCGGTGCTGCTGCTGAGCCTTGACAGCCCGATCCCGGCCGATGTGCTGGACAAGGCGCGCAAGCTCCCCGGCGTGCGCACGGTCAAGGCGCTGGCCTTCGCCTGATCGGGTGATCGCACGCGAGCGCCGGCCTGCCCCTTGGGGCAGGCCGGGTCCGCACCGTCCTGCGGAACCAGCCGGCGCCTCGGGCGCTCCCCTCCTGTCCCCCAAGCAGGAGCGCCCCCATGGCCAAGACCCTATCCGAAGTCGCCGAACTGATGCGCGACATCGATATCTGCGTGCTTTCCACTCACGCCCCCACCGGCGCCATCGCCGCCCGGCCGATGAGCAACAACCGCGAGGTCGATTTCGACGGCGACGCGTGGTTCTTCACGCTGGAAACCACCCACACCATCCCGCAGATCGAGGCCAACCCGAATGTCGGCGTCTCCTACCAGCGCGCCGGTGGCCTCGCCGGGCTGGTCGGCAAGCCGGGCCCCTTCATTCATGTCGAAGCGCGCGCCGAACTCGTGCGCGACAAGGCGTCCTTCGCCGAGCACTGGCACAAGGAACTGGACGCCTGGTTCGCCGATGGCATCGACACGCCGGGTATCGTGCTGATCCACGCCCGCGCTTCCAGCATCCACTACTGGGACGGCATGGAAGAAGGCGAAGTGTCGGTATCCGGCAACGCCCACGTGTAATCGGCGCGAGCAAGGGCGTAGCGCCTCAGAGCGCCGCGCCCTTGCGCTCCGGCCCGAACGAAATCCACGCGGCCAGCACGCAGGCGGTGATCGCAGCGACCCATGCCAGTGCGAGGCCGTAGTTGCCGCCATTGGCTTCGGCGATCCCCGCCTGGATCGGCGCGTTGCGCGAGGCGATCAAGTTGCCGAGCTGGTAGACGAAACCGGGAAACATCGCCCGCACCGCTGGCGGCGACATTTCGTTGAGATAGGCCGGGACCACCGCCCAGGCACCTTGCACCCCGGCCTGGATCAGGAACGCGCCCAGCGTCAGCAGGGCAAGGCCTTGCGCACCCGACCATAGCGGAATCACCGGCAGGACGCAGAGGCAAGCGGCCGCGATCGCCCTGCGGCGCCCGATCCGCTCGGAAAGGCTGCCGAACAGGAAAGCCCCGCAAATCGCCCCGACGTTCATGATCGCGGTGATGGCGCCGGTCTGCTGGGTGTCGAAGCCATGCTGCTTCTGCAGGAACGCGGGATAGAGATCCTGCGTGCCGTGGCTGAGGAAATTGAACGCGGTCATCAGCACGACGAGATAGGCCGCGAGCTTCCAGTTCTGCGCCAGCGCCCGCAGCGTGCCCACGCGCGGCGCCTGCTTTGCCGCCAGGAACGCAGGGCTCTCCTCGACGTGAAGCCGGATCACCGCGACCAGCAACGCCGGCGCCAGCCCGAGGAAGAACATGCCGCGCCAGCCGATTGAATCGAACAGCAGGTAGAATGCCACGCTGGCCAGCAGGTAGCCCGATGGATAGCCCGATTGCAGCAGCGCCGAGACCCGGCCTCGCAGCCGCGCCGGGATCGTCTCCATCGCCAGGCTGGCGCCGATGCCCCACTCCCCGCCCATGGCAAAGCCGAACAGCGCCCGGATCAGCAGCAGTTCGCCGAGGTTGCGGGCCAAGCCGGAAAGGCCGGAAAAGAGCGAGAAAGCCAGGACCACGAACATCAGCACCGGCCGCCGGCCGAAACGATCGGCCAGCCAGCCGAAAAACAGCGCGCCCGCCGGCCGCGCCGCGAGCGTCAGGAACAGGGCTTCGGAAACGGCCTTGATGTCGCTGTGAAACGCTTCCGCCACCGCCTTCTGGACGAAGACCATGAGGAAGAAATCGAAGGCATCCAGCGTCCAGCCGAGATAGCTGGCGAGAATTGCCGTCTTCTGCGGGCGGCTCAGGCCCCGCTCACCTCTCACCTGCGCCATTGCTGTGTTCCCCCCGTTTCGTGTTTTGTATCGCTGCGGCGATTGCCAGCACCACCGCTGCGGCCACCGTATCCGCCACCCAATCCCTGGGGTCGCAATCCCGGTGCAGCGAAGGGATCGACTGAAACACCTCGATCAGCGCGCCGAAGAACGACAGGCGCTCGAGGATCCGCCAGGCCGAAGCCGAACGCCATGCCAGTCGGGCCAGCAGCGCCAGCGTCGCGAAGGCCAGCATGTGCTCGAACTTGTCGCCGAACTGGTCGATCGCCAGCTTCGGCGGCATGGGCAGCAGCGCCATGACCAGCGCCACCATGGTGGCAACGGCAAAGACCGGGCGAAGCAGCTTTTCCAGCGTCATGCGCCGCTTGTGCAGAACCCGGCGCGAGCGGGCAAGTGGGGCGCGGCCCGTTCTGCAACCGTGAGACAAATTCTTCCCGGCCGAGCCCGCGTCCTGCTTGCCGCCGGCCTGCCGCGCGGGCACTGTACTCCCCATGGACCGCGTGACGACACTCACCCTCAATCCTGCGATCGATGGCTCGTGCGAGACGGAAAAGGTCGTCCCCACCCACAAGGTCCGCACATCGACCGAGGTCTATCACCCCGGCGGCGGCGGCATCAATGTCGCCCGCGTGCTCGCCCGGCTGGGGGAGCGGGTCGAGGTGGTCTACTGCGCCGGCGGCGCCACCGGCGACCTCTTGGATGGCCTGCTCGACGAGCATGGGCTGGACCGGCACCGCATCCGCATCCACGACCATACCCGGATGAGCCTGGCGGTGTTCGAACGCGCGACCGGCAAGGAATTCCGCTTCGTGCCGGAGGGACCGTTGCTGGCCGAAGCGGAGTGGCGGGCGGCGCTGGATGAGACCGTGGCGGCGGGATCGCCCTGGGTGGTCGGCTCGGGCTCCTTGCCGCGGGGGGTGCCGGAGGATTTCTATGCGCGGCTGGCGGGCAGTCTGGGAGGCGAACGGCGGATGGTGCTCGACACCTCCGGCGCGGCATTGACCCACGCCCTGGCGGCCGGCGGGCTCTTCCTGGTCAAGCCGAGCCAGGGGGAGTTCGAGCATTTCGTCAGCCGCAAGCTGCACGGCTGGCGGGAGATCGGTGCGGCCGCGCTGGAACTAGTGCGGGCGGGCAAGGCGGCGCACATCGCGGTGACGCTCGGCCACAACGGCGCGGTGCTGGCCCATGCCGGCGGGGTCGAACGGCTGGATGCGATCGAGGTCGCCGTCCGCAGCGCCACCGGCGCCGGGGACAGTTTCGTGGCCGGCATGGTTCACGGCTTCCTGCGGGGCGAGGATGCCTTGGGCGCCTTCCGGCGGGGCGTGGCGGCAGGGACGGCGGCGGTGCTGCAATCGGGCACCGGCCTGTGCCGTGCGGAGGATGTCAGCGCGATGCTGGCACGGCTGCCGGCGCGCTGACCGGCGCGGAATTGCCGCCCCGGGCACGCAACAGGCGATCGAACCGGCGTTCGACCAGATAGTGCAGTGCGACTCCGCCCGCCAGGCACCAGGCAATGCCGGCCGAGAGCAGGAGCGGGCCATTGGCCGGAAGCAGCGGATAGAGAAAACGGACGTAGACCGCGAGCCACGCGCAGTGGGAGACGTAGATCGCGTAGGAGCATTCGCCGAGCGCGGCCAGGCCCGGGTACTCGCGTTGCGCGCTGCACAGGGCGACGAGGAACAGCGCCGTCATCGGCAAGCCGCACAGGACCAGGCGGAGCCAGTCGTCGCCATCGACCAGGCGGTAGGCATCGGCAAGCAGCCCGGCGGTGACGATCGCCGGGGCGATGAGCAGCATGGCGGCGGCGAGCGGGCGGTGGAGACCGCGAAACCACAGCACCCCGATCCCGGCGCCGATGGCGAATTCCAGGCAGATCGGCCGCAAGGCGCCGGACAGCGCCAGCGCGGCGAGGACGGCGACGGTGATCGCGCCAGTGATTGCGAGGGTGTGCCTCCGGCTGGTGAGGATCGCAGCGGAGAACACGGCGTAGAACAGCATCTCGTATTCGAGGCTCCAGCCCGGCAGCACGACCGGAAACCGATAGCCCAGCAGGTGGGAGACGAAGAGCATCGAGCCGGCGAGGTAGTTCTTCGTCGCCATAAGGTGGTCGAGCCAGGGCTGCCGCGTCTCGAAAGCGAGGACATAGGCGGCGAAGGCAAGGGTCGTCACCCAGTAGAGCGGGACGATGCGGGCGAGGCGCTGGCCGGCAAATGCGATGGCGCTGCGCCGGGCGATGCCCTGGGTGTAGACCATGAGGAAGCCGGAGAGGACGAAGAAGCAATCGACCGCGCAGTCTGCGGCGATCTGCAGGACGAGCAGCGGGGCCGACTGGAGGCCGACGGCAGACCGGATCGTGCCATGGTTGGCAACGTGGAACACCAGCACGACGAGCGCCGCGATCGCGCGAAGCGATTGCAGCGCATGCAATTTCTCCCGACTTGTCTGCCTGCCCATGCCCTCCTCCGGCGCAAACGATCAATGCGCCGATTTACACCGGGAGGAGCGCGAGCGTCAGGGGGTTGCGGAAAGCCGCTGTTTCAGAACGGGATATCGTCGTCGAGGTCGTCGGCGAAGCTGCCGCGCCCGCCCCCGGAACTGCCCCCGCCGGTATTGCCCCAGTCGCCACCGCCACCCGAGCTGCGGGCACCGCCGGAGCGGCCGCCTTCATCGCCCCAGCCACCGCCGGCACCGCCGCCGCGCTGGCCACCGCCACCGCCGGGCGCACCGTCGAGCATGGTCAGCACGCCGCCCATGCCGCCGACCGAGACCTCGGTCGTGTAGCGATCGTTGCCGGACTGGTCCTGCCACTTGCGAGTGCGCAGCTGGCCTTCGATGTAGACCTTCGAGCCCTTGCGCAGGTAACGCTCGGCCACGCCGACCAGCCCTTCCGAATTCAGCACGACAGTGTGCCACTCGGTGCGCTCCTTGCGCTCGCCGGTCTGGCGATCCTTCCAGTTTTCCGATGTGGCGATCCGCAGGTTGGCGATCTTGCCGCCGTTCTGGAACGACTTCACTTCCGGGTCGGCGCCGAGGTTGCCGATCAGGATGACCTTGTTGACGCTGCCTGCCATCGAATCGCACCCTTCAGTTTCTGCTCGGCGGTTGGGCTAGAAGATGGGGAGAGTTTGCGACAGGTCCAGCCGGGTTTTTCCCCGAAGAAAACTGTGCCGGCGCCGGCTCAGCCCAGCCCCGCCGCCACCGCCGTCCAATAGGTGATCCCCGCCGCCGCATAGGCCAGGGCGAACAGGTAGAGGAGCATGAAGCCGGGCCAGAACCAGCCATTGGTCTCCCGGCGGGTGACGGCGATGGTGCTCATGCACTGCGGCGCGAAGACGAACCAGGCGAGGAAGGCGAGCGCGGTGGCCAGTGACCAGTGCTTCTGCAGCTGGCCGGCGAGCGCACGATCGGTCGCCGCCTCGTCGTTGCTGGCGACCGCATAGGTCGTCGCCAGCGAGCTGACCGCGACCTCGCGCGCGGCCATGGCGGGAATCAGGGCGAGCGCGATGTCGCGGTTGAAGCCGATCGGCTCGACGACGACGGCGAGACCGTTGGCGATGTGCCCTGCAAGCGAAGCGTTTACCTGGTCCTGCCCCGGTTCGGCGCGCGGGAAGTTGAGCAGCAGCCAGAGCACCACCGAGACCGAGAAGATGATCGTGCCGGCGCGGCGCAGGAAGATCCAGGCGCGCTGGAACAGGCCGATGGCAAGATCCTTGAGGCGCGGCATCTGGTACTTCGGCAGTTCCATGATGAAGCCGCTGGCCGCGCCCCTGGTCAGGCTGGCGCGCAGGATCAGGGCGACGACCATGGCGCCGACGATGCCGGCGACATAGAGCGCGAACAGCACCAGTCCCTGCAGCCCCACCCCGTGCCACACGTTGCGGTCGGGAATGAACGCGGCGATGATCACCGCATAGACCGGCAGGCGAGCCGAGCAGGTCATCATCGGGGCGATCAGGATCGTCGTCAGCCGGTCCTTGGGGTCGGTGATCGAGCGGGTCGCCATGATGCCGGGCACGGCGCAGGCAAAGCTGGACAGGAGCGGGATGAAACTGCGGCCGGAAAGCCCGACACCGGCCATCATCCGGTCCATCAGGAAGGCGGCGCGGGCCATGTAGCCCGAGGCTTCGAGCGCCAGGATGAAGAAGAACAGGATGACGATCTGCGGCAGGAACACGACCACCGCGCCGACGCCGGCCAGGACGCCATCGGTGACCAGATCGCGCGCGAGGCTCGGCGGCATCGCGCCGCGCACCCCGGCGGTCAGCGCGTCGACCCAGGCCTGCAGCCCGTCGGCGAACGGCTGGGCCCCGGCGAACACGGCCTGGAACACCACGAACAGGGCGGCGAACAGGATCACCGGCCCGAGCCAGGGGTGGAGAAACAGCCGGTCGAGCCGGGAATGCAACCGGTGGCGCTTCGATTCCGAGACGATCGCGGCTTCGGCTATGGCGTGGGCAGTAAGGCGCCGCTCGGCGAGATCGGTGAACGGACGATGGTGTTCGAGCGGCCGCTCCTCGGCTGCGGCGATGGCGGCGGCCAGCGCATCGAGGCCACGGCGGCGCACCGCGACGGTAGGGATGACCGGAACCCCCAGCGCCGCTTCGAGCGCCTGCGGATCGAGCACCAGGCCGTCCCGTTCGGCGAGATCGACCATGTTGAGGGCGACGACGGTCGGGCGGCCCAGCGCGATCACCTCCTGCGCGAAGACCAGGTGCTGTTCGAGGTTGGAGGCATCGAGCACGACGACCAGCACGTGCGGCGCGGATTCGCCGGGCAGTTCGCCCATGATGACGCGGCGGGTGACTTCCTCGTCCGGGCTGGTGGCGTGGAGGCCATAGGAGCCCGGCAGGTCGGTCAGCTCGACCGGCTCGCCCGAGGGGAGGACGAGGCGGCCCGCCTTGCGCTCGACCGTGACGCCGGGATAATTGGCAATCTTCTGGCGCGCGCCGGTCAGCGCGTTGAACAGCGCGCTCTTGCCGGCATTGGGGTTGCCGACCAGCGCCGCCGTGCGATGCAGGCTCACGCCAGTTCTACCGTCATCGCGGCGGCATGGGCGCGGCGCAGCGCGACGGTCATCCGGCCGACGGTGACGGCCAGCGGATCGCGGCCGGCGAACACGCCGCGATGGGCCACCGCGATGCGCGCGCCGACATCGAGGCCGAGGGCGCGCAGGCGCTGGGCCTCTTCCGCCGCCAGCCCGGCCCATTCGACCGCGACGATGCGGGCGTCCTGGCCGATCGGAAGGGAATCGAGCGTCATCTGGGGGTCCATCGTTTGCGGCTGCCAGACCGCGATGCTAATTGCAAGTCATTCGCAATAATTGATACAGGTCAAATTCCGGTTTCAGCGGGCCGGATAGCGCAGCCGGCCAAGGAACCGGGCCACGCTGAACCCGGCGCCGGCGGGAGGGGTGAGCCGGGCCTTGGCCTTTTCGAACCGGATGATGCCGTCGATCCGGCGATCGAGAAAGGCCCGCGTCTCGCGATGGCCTTCGCTCTCGTCATCGACCATGACCGCCAGGGTCGCCGCATAGACCCCGGCGAGGATCGCCCGCTTGGTGTAATGGTTGTAGTCGGTCGCGGTGTCGCCGGCGAGGCGCCACATCGCATCGGCGCTGGCCCAGCCCAGCCGCAGGGCTTCCGCCGCATGGCGCGGCGCGGCCATCACGGCGAGCGCACGGCGCAAGGCCTCGACCTGCGACGCGATGGCATCGAGGCGAAACTCGACGAGCGTGCGGATCCGTTCACGCACCGGCAAAGTGGCGAGCCGCGAAGCCGGCAACGCGGCGATCATCGCCCGGTCGATCGCGCGGATCCAGGCGGCGATCATGTCCATCGGCCGGATCGTACCTTCACGACTGAAGGCATAGGCCGCCAGTTCGCGATCGACCTTTTCGGCTTCGGCGGCGGCGGTGACTGCGGCTTCGCTCCAGCCGTCGAACACCGCCGCATCGGCGATGGCCGGGGCCAGCCGCAGGCGGAGATCGTCCAGGGTTTCGTCAGAAGTCGCCATGGCTAGAGCTTAGGTCCATACGTCGGGCCGGCGCGGCGCGGCCTGGCGCTGGCCTTGATTTCGGCCAGCAGCGGGTTGTCCGCTCCCTCGAGCGTCGCATAGTCGCGGGCGGAGCGGCCGGAACTGTCTGCCCGGTCGGGATTGGCGCCGGCCTTGAGCAGGATCCGCATCATGTTGATATCACGGCGGTGCACCGCGATGATCAGCGGCGTCTCTCCGGTCACCCCGGTCTCGTCGACCCGCGCGCCTTTGTCTACCAGCAGCGAAATGCCGTCGGCGAAGCCGAGATTGGCGGCCAGCATCATCGGGGTCGTGCCGCGGTTGTCGCCAATGTTGGGGTCGGCGCCCTTGGCTAGCAGGAATTCCATCCAGCCGACATCGCGCCGGGCGGTGACGATGTGCAGCGCGGTCTGGCCGTTGGTCGAATCGCGGGTGTTGATCAGGGTCGAGCCGGGTTGGTTGACCTCATCCGTCACCGCCTGGCCATCCCGCTCGCGCACGGCCTGGAGAAACTTGTAGCTCTTGGAGAACTGCGCCGAGGCCGGAACCGCCAGCCCGAGGGCCAGCCCCGCCAGCATTGCCATCATGCCCGCCCGCGCGCCTTTTCCCAGAGCTATCACGCCCCCTCCTTTCATCGAACCGTGCGGCGAATTGCCGGGAAATACCCCTGCCTCCGCCTTGCGTCCACCGCCTTAGCAGAGCATGAACCCGGCTGCCATGACCATCCAGGCCCGTCCGTTCGTCACCCTGTCTCTCGTCTTCGCGCTGCCGCTGGCGGTTGCCGCCTGCGGTCCGGGCGGCGATGCTGCCGAGGCGCCGCCGCTGGCCGGCGCGGCGATCGGCGGGGATTTTGCGCTGGTGGACAAGACCGGCAAGACCGTGCGCTGGTCCGATTTCGCCGGTCGCTACCGGATCGTCTATTTCGGCTATACCTTCTGCCCGGATGCCTGCCCGACCGATGTCGGCATCACCATCCGGGGCCTCAACCAGTTCACGCGCGAACACCCGGCGCTCGGCGGGCAGGTGGTGCCGCTGTTCATTACCATCGACCCGGCGCGCGACACCCCGCAGGCGGTCGGGCAGTTCGCCGCTGCGTTCTCTCCCCGCCTGATCGGGCTGACCGGGACCCCGCAGGCGATCGACAGGACGGCGAAGGCGTTCGCCGTCTACTACCATCGCGGGAAGGGTACGGCGGGCGGCTACCTGATGGACCATTCGCGGGTGGTCTACCTGATGGGCCGCAATGGCGAGCCGATCGACATGCTGCCGGCCGACAAGGGCCCGCAGGCGGTGGCCGATACCCTGGCGAAATGGGTGAAATGAGCGGGTCCGGACCGGAACGGCCGTTCTGGGAGCGCCCGCTGGCGAGCCTCGACCGTGGCGAGTGGGAAGCCCTGTGCGACGGCTGCGGCAAGTGCTGCCTGCACAAGGTCGAGGACGAGGACACCGGGGCGATCTACCAGACGAACGTCGCCTGCAAACTGCTGGACCTCAAGACCGCACGCTGTGCCGACTATGCCAACCGCCGCGCCCAGGTGCCCGATTGCGTGCGGCTGACGGCGCGGATCGTCGAGGACGTGCCCTGGCTGCCGGACACCTGCGCCTATCGCCTGCGGGCCGAGGGCAGGCCCCTGCCCGACTGGCATTACCTTATCTGCGGCGACCGGGACGCGGTCTACCGGGCCGGGGCCTCGGTCATCGGCCGGGCGATCAGCGAAACCGTCGCCGGGCCGATCGAGCATCACATCGTCTGGCAGGGCGATGATGACGAGGATGACGCGGCGTGAGCCTGCGGGAGTGGCTGCGGCGTCCGCCCGCCGAGCCGGCGACGATCACGGTCGCCGGGCGCATCCTGCCGGTGGTGGTGCGGCCCTTGCGCCAAGCTCGGCGGATGACACTGCGGCTGGCGCCCGATGGCAGCGAGGCGCGGGTGTCGATGCCGGCCTGGGGGCGGGCGGCGGATGCGATCGCCTTTGCCCGGACGCGGGTAGACTGGCTGGCCGGGCAACTGGAGCGATTGCCCGAGGTCCGTTCGCTGGGAGCGGGCGACCGGTTTTGCTGGCGCGGGCAACCGGTCACGATCGAATGGCAGCAACAATACCCGCGCACGCCCCGGCTGGAGGCGGGCGTGCTGCAGGTTGGCGGGCCGGAAGAAGGGCTGGAGCGACGGGTGCGGCGCTGGCTGGAGGCCGAGGCCCGTAGCCTGCTGACGGAAGACCTGGCCGACTACGCGGCGCGGGCCGGGGTGCCGCTGCCGCCGCTGAGCCTGGCCAATGCCCGGCGCCGGTGGGGCTCGTGCTCGGCTGCGGGGGCGATCCGGATCAACTGGCGCCTGGTCATGGCGCCGGATTTCGTCCGCCGCTCGGTCGTTGCGCACGAGGTCGCCCACCTGCTGCATTTCGACCATTCGCCGGCATTCCATCGGGCGCTCGCCGACTTGTTCGAGGGCGACATGGCAGCGGCCAACCGCTGGCTCCGGCGCGAAGGGCGCGGGCTGCACGCGGTGTTTGTCTGAAGCGGCGGTTTTGCGCTTCTTAAGCGCGGTGCGGCTCCCTATATCCGGCGCATGGCGATTTCCCGTTTTTTCCGGCGCTTCAACCCGACGGGCGCGGTCGGCGATTTTCTCGATGTCTGGCGGCAGGCGGGGCGCCGCCGCTGGGGTCTGATGATCGCCGCCGCAGCGACGACGCTGGCGATCTTCTCGCTGGTCATCTGGCAGGAATACCGGGTCGAACCGAAGCCGCCGGAGATCGTCTGGATCAACTCGTGGCCGGCCGACCGCAGCGATGCCGAGATCAGGGCCAGCGTCCTGCTTAACCAGAAGCAGAAGGAAGCCGATCAGGCCGAGCAGGCGAAGCAGGACGAAAAGGTGCGCCAGATCTACAAGACGCTCGGTCGCCTGTCCGGCATGGACGTGGACGGAATCGAGCGCCGGGCCAAGGCCGAGCAGGCGGCAAGCGCGGCGGCCGAGGAGGCGCGGATGCGGCAGATGGCGGGCGGCGTGGCCAAGCCATGAGCGAGGCCGACGACCAGCGCTGGCTCAGGGCGGCAGCGGCGCTGGCGGACCGGGGGCGGCCGCTGAGCCGGCCCAACCCGGCTGTCGGCGCGCTGGTGGTGCGCGATGGCCGGGTCGTCGGACGGGGCTGGACCCAGCCGGGCGGCAGGCCTCATGCCGAGGCGATGGCGCTGGCGGCGGCTGGCGATACGGCCCACGGCGCGACGCTTTACGTGACCCTGGAGCCGTGCGCGCACCGTTCCGAGCGGGGGCCGGCCTGTGCCGAGCTGGTCGCGGCGTCCGGGATGAAGCGGGTCGTCGTCGGCTGCGGCGATCCCGATCCGCGCACGGCGGGCGCGGGAATCGCCCGCCTGCGCGACGCGGGGATCGCCTGCGACGAGGTGGTTTCGGCCGGGGCGAGTGAGAGCCTGGCCGGCTATCTCGCCTGCCGCACGCTCGGGCGGCCGCAGGTGACCCTGAAGCTGGCCCTGTCGCTCGACGGGGCGATCGCCATGGCCGATGGGCAAAGCCGGTGGATCACCGGGGCCATCGCCCGTGCCCATGGCCATGCCCAGCGCGCGCGGGCCGATGCGATCCTGGTCGGCGGCGGCACGTTGCGGGCGGACGCGCCGAAGCTCGACGTCCGCCTGGCGGGACTGGATGCGCGCAGCCCGGCGCGCTGGGTGCTGAGCCGCGAGGCCGCGCCGGCAGGATGGCAGCGGCTGGCCCGACCCGAGGACATCGCGACGATGGCGGGCGTGCAATACCTGTTCGTCGAAGGCGGCGCGGCGACGGCAGCGGCGTTCCTCGCCGCCGATCTCGTCGACCGCTTGCTGGTCTATCGCGCGCCGATCGTCATCGGCGGCGGCCGGCCGGGGATTGCCGACATCGGCCTCGGCGGGCTGGACCGCGCGCATGGGCGCTGGCGGCTGGTCGAGACCCGGCGGCTTGGCAACGACCTGCTCGAGGCCTACGAGCGCACCCGGACAACCTGAGGGATGGCTTGTCCATCCCGACCACGACGGGATGGCTTGTCCATCCCGTCCACAACGGTATGGCTTGTCCATCCCGACCACGACCAGATCAGGACACGGCTACCATGTTTACCGGCATCGTCACCGCACTGGGCACGATCACCGAGGCGCGCGATGCGGGCGACCTGCACGCGACCATCGCCTGCCCGTTCGACCCGGCAAAGATCGCCATCGGCGCCTCGATCGCCTGTTCGGGAACATGCCTGACAGTGGTCGATCGCGGTGGCACGGCCGGCGATGCCTGGTTCGCCGTGACGATTTCCGGCGAATCGATCGCGCGCACGGTGCCGGGGCGCTGGCAGGTGGGCAGCCGCCTGAACCTCGAACCGGCGCTGAAGCTGGGCGATGAACTGGGCGGGCATATCGTCACCGGCCATGTCGATGGCGTCGGGCGGGTCGTGGCGGTCGTGCCGGAGGGCGAATCGCTGAGGCTGACGATCGGCGCGCCGAAGGAACTGGCGCCCTACCTCGCCGCCAAGGGCTCGATCACCGTCGATGGCGTATCGCTGACGGTGAACACGGTGGCCGACCAGGCCGATGGCGAGTGCCATTTCACCCTGAACCTGATCCCGCATACCGCCGAGGTGACGACGCTGGGCGCTCTGGCGGTGGGGGATGCGGTCAATCTCGAGATCGACGTTCTCGCGCGCTATCTCAAGCGGATGCAGTCGCTCGTCTGATATCCAGAGCCAGATGTGCCGCACTCAGCGCGGCGAGAACGCTCAGTCCGCCAGGCTGAACGAACCGGCGGAGCCATGGCGCTGCGACAGGTGTTCCACGATCGGGCCATAAAGCGGCGCGTCGAACTCGATACCGGCCCGCGCCCGGTCGATCCAGCGGACGATCCCGGCGATGCCTTCGAGTCCGTTCGGCCGGACGATGACCCGGCTGCCGACATTGAGGCACAGGGTGCGCATGGTGACGCAGCAGCCGTGAGTCGAGATGTCGTGAATGGCCCCTTCGTCGCGCGTGCCGTTGAGCGTGCGGCAGCGCGCCGGCAGGGCGACCGCGCTACGGGCTTCCTTGCGGGCATTGATGGTCGATTCGGACATGGACCAATGATGACAGATCGCGGTTAAACGACTGTTATCGAATCGCACATATTACGCAATAATCCAGATGCGGCAGATCGACCCTGCGAGATCAGGCCATGACCCTGGTTCCCGCAAGCTGCGGGGCGAGATTGCGGCCGGAAAGACCTGCCGGCGTCGGCAGGCCCATCAGGGCCAGCTGGGTCGGCAGCACATCGAGGATCGACACCAGCCCATCATGGACCGCGCCGCAACCGGACGGCGACTGGATCCACAGGCAGCCTTCGGGATCGTGGCAGCCGCTCTTCATGCCCTCGATCAGGTAGAAATGCCGCGCGAACTCGGCCTTAATGCCGCTGCGGCTGTCGATCAGCACCGCATCGGGCGGCAGCGGCCGGGAAACCTGGCAGCCGAAGTAGAGGTCGCACGGGTCGGTGATGACGGTGGTAAAGCCGAACGCGGCGCTGCCGTCGGCCAGCCGGAACGCCTCGAGCCGGGCGCGGGCGGCGGCGGCGGCCTCCGGGCTGGGGAAACGGGCCATGTACTGGTGAGTCATCGTCGGCGTCACTTCGCACGGGCCGATCCCGGCATCGCGGAGGAAGGCGGCGCCATCGTGCATGCGGTGGAAGAACTGCCCGCCACGGCCTTCGTAGCGCAGGAACGGCTTCTGGCCGAGCGCGGAGACCAGCATCAGCGTCGCGCCGTGGCGCTCGGCCAGCGCCATGAAGCGGCCCACCATCCGGTCGGTCTCACGATAGGCGAAGTGGATGGCATCGCCGTAGAGCGCCAGTTCGTCCTGGCTCGGCTGCAGGGTGAACGGGGCCGGGTCCATGTAACGCCAGTAGCTGTGCTGGAGATGGGCGATGGAGTTCGAGAAGAAGCTGGCGAAGTGCGGCAGGGCGCGGGCATAGCTGCGGGCGAAGACATCGGCATTGAGCCGGTCGAGCAGGGTGACCCGGCGCCACGAGCGGCGCGGATCGCCGAGCTTCTCGCTGGAAAGCTGGCCGAGAATGGCGGAGACGGTGGCGGCGGAAAGGCCGTTGCGGGCGGCGAACAGGGCGAAGGCGGCGTAGTCTCGCGCATTCATCGCGGCACTGGCATTGGAATGCTCGCGCACCTGCGAGGAGACGAAGCGGTTGTAGGTGTTGAGTTCGCCCGGGTAGGCGTCGCCGTCCTCGCACCAGGGATCGCCGAGGTAGATGTTGCCCGGCTTGGCGAAAGGGGCGACGTTCATGCTGGAAAAGCTGGCGACGCGGCGGCCGGCGGCCATCATCATCGCGAACACGTCCTCATGGCCCCCCTTGCGGCCATCGGTCAGGTGGAACACGCCATGTTCGGCATAGGGCACGCCGGTATGGATCGAATACCACTGGATCCACGGTTCCAGCAGGAGCGGATCGGTCTCGTCGGACATGGTCGTGAAGACGTCGCTCTGGCCATGGAGGCGGCGGAAATTGGGCAGGCTGCCATCGGCCATCCACTGGCCCAGCAGGTGGTGGGAGATCTCGTTGATCTCCAGCACGATCATCCTGCGCGCGGCGGGCCGGCTTTCCGGGGTGAGCGAGAAATCCAGATAGGTCATGCGGGCGCGTCTCCGATCGCGGGGGGCAGGCGGACGCTGCGCCGCGAGCGCCCGGGGCTCAATGGCGTTAATCATGCGATCGGATGGGGTGGCCCGGATCGGGACGGTGGCGCCGGGAAGTGTTACCCGGGCGAGACCAGGCGGGCGGCACGATCGACGCGGAAGGCGAGCGGGCGATCCGGGTCGGCCGAATGGAAGGCGAAGCCGGGCGCGCCCTCGCTGTCCCAGTGGCCCGCCGTCATCGGCTCGCCCGCGAGGGTCCGCCATTCGCCGGCGCGTGAAAACTGGCAGGCCGAGGGGCCGCGCGCCGCCCGCCAGCGGGCAAGCGCGCGGACATGGGCTTCGAGCTCGTGGTCGCGATGCTGCCAATCGACCCAGCCGATCGCGCCGTCCTGGCAGTAGGCGTTGTTGTTGCCCTGCTGGGTGCGGCCGAATTCGTCGCCGGCGGCCAGCAGGATGGTGCCGGTGGAGGCGAACAGGGTGCCGAGCAGCGCCTTGCTGTCCGCCCGGCGGCGGGCGCGGATCGCCGGATCGTCGGTCGGGCCTTCGACGCCGTTGTTCCAGCTGAAGTTTTCGTGGTGGCCGTCGCGGTTGTGCTCGCCATTGGCCCAGTTGTGGCGCTCGGCATAGGCGACGGTGTCGGCCAGGGTGAAGCCGTCGTGCGCGGCGAGGAAGTTGACGCTGCGGCAGGCCTGCTCGCCGAACAGGTCCGCCGAACCGGCCAGGCGCGTCGCGAACAGGCCGATGCCGACGCCTTCATCATGGTGGCCGGAGCGCCAGAAGCGGCGGGCATCGTCGCGGAAGCGATCGTTCCATTCGAGCCAGTTGGGCGGGAACCGGCCAAGCTGGTAGCCGCCCGGCCCGATGTCCCACGGCTCGGCGATCAGCACGCGGTCGGCGAGCCAGGGGTCGGCGGCGAGTTCGGCGAAGAACGGGGCATCGGCGTCGAAGCCGCCGCCCCAGGGCGAGCCGCGCGCGAGGATCGTCGCGAGATCGAAGCGGAAGCCATCGACGCCGGCATGGCAGACGAAGTGGTGCAGCGCATCGAGCGCCAGGGCACGCACTGCCGGCTGGCCGAAATCGAGCGTATTGCCGCAGCCGGTGTCGTTGATCAGGCGGGTCCCGGATTCACTGGCGGAATCGCGGGCATAGACCGCGTCGTCCAGCCCGCGCAGGCAGAGGACCGGGCCGAAGACATCGCTTTCACCGGTGTGGTTGAGCACGATGTCGAGGATGACGCCGATGCCGGCTTCGTGCAGCGCGGCGACGGTCTCCCGCAGTTCGGCGATGCCGCCGGGGCAGAGGCCGGGGTCCAGCGCCATCGGCGCGACCGGGTTGTAGCCCCAGAAATTGGTCAGGCCGAGCGGGGCGAGGTGGCGTTCGTCGATCCAGGCGACGATCGGCATCAGTTCGACCGCGCCGACATGGAGCGACTGCAGGTGGGCGATGACCGCCGGTTCGGCCAGCGCGGCGACGGTGCCGCGCTTGTGCATCGGGACATCGGGATGGAGCAGGCTGAAACCGCGGATGTTCACCTCGTAGATCAGGCCGCCGGGGGTAAACACCGGTGGCCTGGCCGGGAGGGGATCGGACGGGACCGGGACGATGGCGCGGGGGACCAGGCCGGCGGTATCGAAGCCATGGGCGGCGAGGATCGGATCGTAGGCGAAGCGGCGGTCGAGCTCGACGGCGTGGGGATCGACCAGCAGCTTGGCAGGGTCGAACCACAGGCCGCGATCGGGCGCCCATTCGCCATCGGCGCGGTAGCCGTAGCGGGTGCCGGTGAGGTGGCCGGGGAGATCGAGCAGCCAGTCGTCGCCCTTGCGGGTCATCGCCAGGCGCTGTTCGCTCTCGCCTTCGAACAGGCACAAGGATACCGCCGCCGCGCGGGGAGAACGGACCGCGAAGCGGGTCTGCCCATCGATGACGTGGGCACCCATGACGCGGTGGCCCGGCATCAGGTCACGACATCGGGCGCCGTGCGGCCGGTATGGCGGACGATGCCGGCGAGCGCATCGGCCGCGGCGATCAGCTCGGCGAGCATGGCCGGGGTCTCGGCGGCGAGGTCGCCCGAGGCGGGTTCGTAGCGTTCGAGGTAGACGCGGAGGGTAGCCCCTTGCGTGCCGGTGCCCGAGAGGCGGAAGACGATGCGGCTGCCGCCTTCGAACAGCACCCGCAGGCCCTGGTTGCGGCTGACCGAGCCGTCGACCGGGTCGGTATAGGCGAAGCTGTCAGCCGCGGCGACGGTGAGCGGGCCGAAGCTCCTGCCCGGCAGGGTGGGCAGCGCGGCGGTCAGTTCGGCGATCAGCGCGTCGGCCTGTTCGGTGGGCAGCGCCTCGTAGTCGTGGCGGGCGTAGTAGTTGCGGCCGTATTTCGCCCAGTGTTCGGCGGCGAGTTGGGCTACCGGGATTTTGCGGACGGCGAGCACGTTGAGCCAGAGCAGCACGGCCCAGAGGCCGTCCTTTTCGCGGACATGGTCCGAACCGGTGCCGGCGGATTCCTCGCCGCAGATCGTGGCGAGGCCGGCATCGAGCAGGCTGCCGAAGAATTTCCACCCGGTCGGCGTTTCGTAGGCGGGAATGCCGAGGGCTTCGGCGACACGGTCAGCCGCAGCGCTGGTCGGCATCGAGCGGGCGATGCCTTTCAGCCCGGCGCTGTAGCCGGGGGCGAGGTGGGCGTTGGCGGCGAGCATGGCCAGCGAATCCGACGGGGTGACGAAGATGCCGCGCCCGAGAATCAGGTTGCGGTCGCCGTCGCCGTCGCTGGCGGCGCCGAAATCGGGCGCTTGCGCGGCGGACATCGTCTCGAACAGTTCGTGGGCGTGGACCATGTTGGGGTCCGGGTGGTGGCCGCCGAAGTCCTCCAGCGGCACGCCGTTGCGCACCGTGCCGGGCGCGAAACCGAGCCGGTTTTCGAGGATTTCGCGGGCATATGGCCCGGTGACCGCGTGCATGGCATCGAACGACATGGTGAACCCGGCAGCGACCATCGCCCGGATCGCGGCGAAATCGAACAGGGTTTCCATGAGTGCTGCATAATCCGCGACCGGATCGATCACTTCGACGGCCATGCCGGCAAGCTCGACAGTGCCGGGGCGGTCGAGATCGATATCGGCGCCTTCGACCGCGCGCCATTCGGCAATCGCCAGGGTGCGCTGGAAGATCGCCTCGGTCACCGCTTCGGGGGCGGGGCCGCCATTGGCGATGTTGTACTTGATGCCGAAGTCCTCGTCCGGCCCGCCGGGGTTGTGGCTGGCGGAAAGGACGAGGCCGCCCGAAGCGCCATATTTACGGATGACGGCGCTGGCCGCCGGGGTCGAGAGGATGCCGCCCTGGCCGACCAGCACCCGGGCATAGCCGTTGGCGGCGGCCATGCGGATCGCCTTCTGGATCACCGTGCGGTTGAGGTAGCGGCCATCGCCGCCGATGACGAGCGCGGCATTTGCCGGGCGCTCGACCACGTCGAATACCGACTGGATGAAGTTTTCCGCGTAGTTCGGCTGCTCGAACACCCGGACTTTCTTGCGCAGGCCGGAGGTGCCGGGCTTCTGGTCCGGATAGGGCGTGGTCGGCACGGCATTGTGAGAAATTGGGGTCATTGGGCGGTCCCGGTCAGTTCGCGATAGAGGCTGGCATAGGCGGCGCCGCTGGCGGCCCACGAGAAATCGGCGCGCATCCCGGCGCGCTGGATGCGCTGCCACTGCGGCTGGTCGGCCCAGAGCGCGAACGTGCGATCAAGCGCGCGGGCGAGATTGGCATAATCGACGCGGGCGAACTGCACGCCGGTGGCGGCATCGGCGGCGAGCGCGGCGATGTTGGCGTCGATCACCGTGTCGGCGAGGCCGCCGGTGCGGGCGACGACCGGCATGCAGCCATAGCGCAGGCCATAAAGCTGGGTCAGGCCGCAGGGTTCGAAACGGCTCGGCACCAGGATCGCATCGCCGCCGGCCTGCATGCGGTGGGCCAGCGCCTCGTCATAGCCGAAGCGAAGGCCGATGCGGCCGGGGTGCCGCTGGGCGGCCTTTTCCAGCTCGATCGCCAGCGCCTGGTCGCCGGTGCCGAGCAGCGCCAGGCGACCGCCGAGGCCGACGAGATGGTCGAGCACCTCGCACAAGACGTCGATGCCCTTCTGCCAGGTCAGGCGGCTGATGACGACGAACAGCGGGCCCCCAACTCCTTCTTGGGCGTCCGGGGCGAGAGCGAACTCGGCTTCGAGCGCGCGCTTGTTGGCGAGGCGGCGCGGGAGTTTGCGGGCGCTGTAGGTCGCGGCGAGAGCCGGATCGCTCTCCGGGTTCCATTCCGCCGTGTCGATGCCGTTGACGATGCCGCGCACCCGGCTGCCCCGGCTGCGGATCAGGCCTTCGAGGCCCATGCCGAATTCGGCTTCGCGGATTTCCAGTGCGTATGTCGGGGAGACGGTGGTGATCACGCTGGCGGCTTCGAGGCCGGCCTTCAGGAGGCCGACGCCGCCGTGGTATTCGACGCCATCGAGCGCGAAGGCTTGCGGCGGGAGCGCGAGGCGGGGGAAAATCTCGGCGCCGCAGCGCCCCTGGAACGCCATGTTGTGGATGGTCATGACGCTCGGTGGCGCGGACTGGCCGGCGGGCGGGGCGAAGCGGAGGTAGGCGGGGGCCATCGCCGCCTGCCAGTCATGGGCATGGAGCACGTCGAAGGCGAGACCGGGGCAGGCCCCGGCGGCAAGATCGGCGGCGGCGCGGCCCAGCGCGGCGAAGCGGTGCCAGTTGTCCGGCCAATCCCGCCCGGAAGCATCGCCATAGGGCCCGCCTTCGCGCGTGTAGAGCGGCGGACAATCGAGCACCAGCAGCGGATGAGCGCCAAGGTTCGCCGCGAGGAGCCGGGCCGGTTCGCCGAGCAGGTCCGGCCACTGGTGCAGGACCTTGGGCTTGCGGCGCTTTTGCGTGATCGCGGCGAGGACCGCGGGATAGCCCGGCAGCAGCGTCGTCATCGCCACGCCATGGGGGGCGAGCGCGGCCGGCAGCGCGCCGGCGACATCGGCCAGCCCGCCGGTCTTGACCAGCGGCACCGCTTCCGAGGCGACGGAGAGGACCCGGAGTTCCATCAGCTTGTTTGTTGTCGCATCATTTTATGCAAAAAACCGGCTCCCACTTTTCCGCATGATGCTTCAGCCGAGTTGCTCGATCATCCGCTTGTTGATCAGGCAAACGCCGTTTTCCGTGCGGCGGAAGCGGCGGGCGTCGAGTTCCGGGTCCTCGCCGACGACCAGGCCCTCGGGAATGCGGACGCCGGAATCGATGATGACGCGTGACAGGCGGGCGCCCCGGCCGATGTTGCAGTACGGCAGGATCACCCCTTCGCGCACGGAAGACCAGCTGCCCATCTTGACCCCGGTGAACAGCAGCGAGCGCCAGGCGGTGGCGCCCGAGACGATGCAATCCTGGCTGATCAGCGAGGAAATGGCCGAGCCGCGCCGGCCGTCCTGGTCGTGGACGAACTTGGCCGGCGCGGCGACGACAGCGTCGGTCCAGATCGGCCATTCACGGTCGTACATGTTGAGCTTGGGCACGGTGTCGGTCAGGTCGAGGTTGGCCTCGAAGTAGGCATCCAGGGTGCCGACGTCGCGCCAGTATTCCTCGATCTCCTCGGCGGCGCGGATGCAGCTGTCAGTGAAGCGGTGGGCGACCGCCTTGCCGCCCTTGACGATCCTGGGGATGATGTCCTTGCCGAAATCGCGGCTGGAAGCGGGGTCGTCGGCGTCGGCGCGCAGCAGGTCGAACAGGAACTCGGTGTCGAACACGTAGATGCCCATGGAGGCCAGCGACATGCCCGGTTCGCCGGGGATTTCCGGCGGATTGGCCGGCTTCTCGACGAAATCGGTGATCACCGAATTGGCATCGGCCGCCATGACCCCGAATTCGCTGGCGCTGGCCGAAGGGACCACCAGGCAGCCGATCGTCACGTCGGCCGCCGAGTTGACGTGCTGCTGCAGCATCAGCTCGTAGTCCATCTTGTAGATGTGGTCGCCCGCCAGGATGACCATGTATTTCGGCCGGTAGCTTTCGATGATGTCGATGTTCTGGAACACCGCGTCGGCGGTGCCTTCGTACCAGTGCAGTTCGGAAATGCGCTGGCTGGCCGGCAGGATGTCGAAGCTCTCGTTGCGCTCGGGCCGCATGAAGTTCCAGGCGCGGTTCATGTGGCGGATCAGGCTGTGGGCCTTGTATTGCGTCGCCACGCCGATGCGGCGGATGCCCGAGTTGATCGCGTTGGAGAGCGCGAAGTCGATGATCCGGCTCATCCCGCCGAAATAGACCGCCGGCTTGGCGCGGTTGTCGGTCAACTCCCGGAGCCGGCTGCCGCGCCCGCCGGCCAGCACATATGCCATGGCATCGCGGGCGAGTGGGTGGGTGGATTGTGGCCTTATCACGGTCCCCTCCTGCAAGAACGGCTTGCCGGTCATTCCGCTGCCTCCAGCATGATCGTCGCCAATGGCGGCAATGTGACGGTGGCGCTGCCGTCGCGCGCGGTGACCAGCCCGAGGTTGCCCATGCCGGAGCCGCCGTAGCAGGTGGCATCCGAATTGAGCACCTCCCGCCACTGGCCGTCGCGCGGCAGCGGCACGCGGTAGTTGGCATGCGGAGTCGGCGTCATGTTGGCGATCACCGCCACCGGCGGCTCGCCATCGGCCTTGCGCAGCCAGGCGAAGACCGCGTTTGCGCTGTCGTCCACCACCAGCCACTCGAAGCCCTGCGGCTCGCAATCGTGGCGGTGGAGGGCGGGCTTGCGGCGGTAGAGGGTGTTGAGATCCCGGACCAGCTGGCGCACGCCATCGTGCGTGGGCAAGCCGAGCAGATCCCAGTCGAGCGCGCGGGCCTCGCTCCATTCGCGGCGCTGGGCGAATTCCTGGCCCATGAACAGCAGCTTCTTGCCGGGGTAGCCCCACATCAGGGCATAATAGGCGCGCAGATTGGCGAACTTCTGCCACTCGTCGCCGCTCATCTTGGTGATCAGGCTGCCTTTGCCGTGGACCACCTCGTCGTGGCTCAGCGGCAGGACGAAGTTTTCGGCGAAAGCATACATCAGGCCGAAGGTGATGTCGTCGTGGTGCCAGCGGCGGTGCACGGCATCGCGCGACATGTATTTCAGCGTGTCGTGCATGAAGCCCATGTTCCACTTGAAGCCGAAGCCCAGGGCGGAGCGCGGCTCGTCATGGGCCGGCAGCGTCACGCCGGGCCAGGCGGTCGATTCCTCGGCAACGGTGAAGGCGCCGGGGTGCGAGCCATAAACCGCGCGGTTGGTGGCGCGCAGGAAATCGACCGCTTCCCAGTTTTCCCGGCCGCCTTCGGCATTGGCGATCCATTCGCCGGCTTTGCGCGAGTAATCGCGGTAGAGCATCGAGGCGACGGCATCGACCCTGAGGCCATCGACATGGTAGGCCTCGGCCCAGAACAGGGCGTTGTTGACCAGGAAGGCCGCAACCTCGCGCCGGCCGAAATTGTAGATCGCGGTCTGCCAGTCCGGGTGGAAGCCGAGGCGCGGGTCCTCGTGTTCGTAGAGCGCGGTGCCGTCGAAATGGGCGAGGCCGTGCTCGTCTGTCGGAAAGTGGGCGGGCACCCAGTCGATCAGCACGCCGATGCCGGCCTGATGGGCGCCGTCGACGAAGCGGGCGAAGCCGGCCGGATCGCCGAAGCGGGCGGACGGCGCGTAGAGCCCGGTGGTCTGGTAGCCCCAGGAAGGGTCGTAGGGGTGCTCGCTGACCGGCATGAACTCGATGTGGGTGAAGCCCATGTCGGCGACATAGGGGATGAGTTCGTCGGCCAGGCGGTCCCACGGCAGGAACCAGTCGTTGCCGTCGCGGCGCCAGGAGCCGGGATGGACTTCGTAGATCGCAATCGGCTGGCGACGCGGGTCGACCGAGGCCCAGTATTGGCGGTGGGCATCGTCGGCCCAATCGGCCTTGCCGGGGCGGGCGACGAGGGAGGCGGTGGCCGGGCGCAGTTCACTGGCGAAGGCGAACGGATCGGCCTTGAGCGGCAGGACGGTGCCGTCCGGCCCGGTGACGTGGAACTTGTAGGCGCGGCCCTCGCCGATATCCGGCAGGAAGATCTCCCAGACGCCGATATCCTGCCGATGGCGCATCGGGTGGCGGGCATGGTCCCAGTCGTTGAAATCGCCGACGACGGCGACGCGGCGGGCATTCGGCGCCCAGACGGCGAAGTGGACGCCGCTGGCGCCCTCGTGCCCGATCACATGGGCGCCAAGCTTGTCGAACAGGCGGAAATGGGTGCCCTGGGCGATCAGCAGATCATCGACCGGGCCGAGCACCGGGCCGAAGCTGTAGGGGTCGCTCACCCACCATTCGGCGCCTTTCGCGCCGGCGCGGTAGCGGATCGGCTGGCGTTCGCCGGCAAGCCGGCCCTCGAACAGGCCGCGCCCATCGACGCGGGCCAGCACGCCGAGCGATTCGCCCGCCAGGCTGAACGCCTCCGCCACTTCCGCGCCGGGCAGCCAGGCACGCGCGAACAGGCCGGCGGGGCCGGCGTGGGGACCGAGCAGCGCGAAAGGATCGGCGTGGGTGCCGTCCAGCAGGGCGGCAATGGCGGACTTCGGAGGCTTCATCTGCTGCCGTTCATGACGCTGGCAGGGCTCCCCAGATGTCGCGGGCATATTCGCCGATGGTGCGATCAGAGGAGAACCAGCCGAGATTGGCTATGTTCCTGATCGCACTGGTGCGCCATTGTGCCTGATCAAGCCAGCGCAAATCGACCTTGCGCTGGGCTTCGGCATAGGCATCGAAATCGGCGGCGACCATGAACCAGTCGTGGTCGTAAAGCCCGCCCATCAGATCGGCGTAACGATGCGGATCGTCGGGGGAGAACACGCCCGACGCGATCGCGTTGACCGCCTGCTGCAGTTCGCGGCTCGATTCGATCAGCGCGCGCGGGTTGTAGCCGTCGGCGCGCTTGGCGGCGACTTCGTCCGCGGTCAGCCCGAAGATGAAGATCTCGTCGTCGCCAACCCGGTCCTTCATCTCGACATTGGCGCCGTCGAGCGTGCCGATGGTCAGCGCGCCGTTGAGACCGAACTTCATGTTGCCGGTGCCCGAGGCTTCCATGCCCGCCGTGCTGATCTGCTCGGACAGATCGGCGGCCGGGATGATGCGTTCGGCCAGCGTGACGTTGTAGTTGGGCACGAACACCAGCTTGAGCAGGCCGCCGGTCGAGGGATCGGCGTTGATGCGGCGGGCGATGTCGTTGGCCAGTTTGATGACGAGCTTGGCGTTGTGGTAGCTCGGCGCCGCCTTGCCGGCGAGAATCTTGACGCGGGGCACCCAGTCCCGCTCGGGATGGCTGCGGATCTGGTCGTAGAGCGCGACGGTCTCGACCAGGTTGAGCAGCTGGCGCTTGTATTCGTGGATGCGCTTGATCTGGACGTCGAACATCGCGTCCGGGTCGAGCCGGGCACCGGTCAGCCCCCTGAGGTGCTGGGCGAGTGCGACCTTGTTGGCGCGCTTGACCTCGGCGATGCGTTCGCCGAGCGCGGAGTCCTTTGCCAGCGCGTTGAGATCGGTCAGCGCCTCGGCATCGTCGAGGAACCTGTCGCCGATGGCGTCGCGCAGGACGCTGGTCAGGCCGGGGTTGCACTGTTGCAGCCAGCGGCGCGGGGTGACGCCGTTGGTCTTGTTGTTGATGCGATCCGGATAGAGGCGGTGGAGGTCGCTGAACACGGTCGACTTCATCAGCTCGGTGTGGAGCGCGGCGACGCCGTTGACGCTGTGGGCGCCGGCAAACGCCAGGTTGGCCATGCGCACGCGGCGTTCGCCGGCCTCGTCGATCAGCGAGATATTGGCGACCTGGCTGCCATCCAGCCCGCCGCGCCGCGCCTCGCGCAGGACGCGGCTGTTGATCGCGTAGATGATCTGCATGTGCCGGGGCAGCAGCCGCTCGAACAGGGGCAGCGGCCAGCTCTCCAGCGCCTCGGGCAGCAGGGTGTGGTTGGTATAGCCGACGGTGCGCTTGGTCACGTCCCAGGCTTCGTCGAATTCGAGGCCGTGGATGTCGGTCATCAGCCGCATCAGTTCGGCGACGGCGACCGCCGGGTGGGTGTCGTTGAGCTGGATCGCCGCCTTGTCCGGCAGGGTGCGGATATCGCCGTGATACTGGACGTGGCGGCGGACGATGTCCTGGATCGAGGCGGAGGAGAAGAAATACTCCTGGCGCAGGCGCAGTTCCTGGCCCGCCTCGTTGGAATCGGCCGGGTAGAGCACGCGGACCAGGCTGTCCGCCTTGACCTGGTCAGCCAAGGCCCCGAAGTGGTCGCCGGCGTTGAACGCATCGAGCCGCAGCGGATCGAGCGCGGAGGCAGTCCACAGCCTGAGCGTGTTGACCCGCTTGCCGCGCCAGCCGACCACCGGCGTGTCGTAGGCGGTGGCCAGCACCTGTTCGGCCGGGTTCCAGGTGACGCCGGTGTTCGATTCGACGACTTCGCCGCCGAAGCCGACGCGATAGGCGGCTTCCCAGCGGGGGAACTCCCAGGGGTTGCCGTGGGCCAGCCAGGTCTCGGGCAGCTCGACCTGCCAGCCATCGTCGATCCGCTGGCGGAACATGCCGTTGACGTAGCGGATGCCGTAGCCATAGGCCGGGATGTCGAGGCTGGCGAGGCTCTCCATGAAGCAGGCGGCGAGCCGGCCGAGGCCGCCGTTGCCGAGCGCCGCGTCCGGCTCGAGTTCTTCCAGCGCAGACAATTCGAAGCCGTGGTCGCGGAGTGCGCCTTCCATCTCGCGGGTCATCGACAGGTTGGACAGGGCATCGCGCAGCAGGCGGCCGATGAGGAATTCGAGGCTGAGGTAGTAGACCCGCTTGCCGCCGTCCTCGTATGTCCGCCGGGTGGAGTCCATCCAGCGGTCGATGATGTTGTCCCGGATCGCCAGGATCGCGGCGGTAAACCAGTCGTGCGGCTTGGCGGCGCGTTCGTCCTTGCCGACGCGGTGGCGCAGTGCGTCGAGCACCAGGGCGTGGATGTCGTTGGCGGGAGGCTGGACGGGTTGGGCAGGCACGGTGGTTCCCCTCGAATCAAGACGGCCGCGAAAGCCGGCTGCGCCCTCCGGTCGCCCGGGTGACACAATTCCTCCGCCCTCAACTTTCCTCTGGCGGGGAAGCTAGAGCAGAGCGGACGGCGCCCGCAAGCGGCATTGCACCCGATGTGAGCACCTGCGGCAACTAGCTGGCAAATCCATACGTATTTGCAAACGCGGCCACTCTCGACCTGCGAGCGGCGCGGGCTAGAATGGGGCGATGAGCGCGCCCTCCCCCGATGCTCCGCCCTGGTGGAAGGGCGCGGCGATCTACCAGATCTATCCCCGGTCATTTGCCGACAGCAATGGCGACGGCGTCGGCGATCTTGCCGGGATCGCCGCCCGGCTCGACCATGTCGCCAGCCTGGGGGTCGAGGCGATCTGGCTGTCCCCCTTCTTCACTTCGCCGATGCGGGACTTCGGCTACGATGTCGCCGATTACTGCGATGTCGACCCGCTGTTCGGCACGCTGGCGGATTTCGATGCGCTGGTGGAACGCGCGCACGGGCTGGGGCTGCGGGTGATCATCGACCAGGTCATGGCGCATACCTCCGACCAGCACGCATGGTTTGCGGAGAGCCGGTCGGGGCGGGATAACCCCAAGGCGGACTGGTATGTCTGGGCCGACCCGAAGCCGGACGGTTCGCCGCCGTGCAATTGGCAATCGGTGTTCGGCGGGCCGGCGTGGACCTGGGACGGGCGGCGGCGGCAATATTACATGCACCAGTTCCTCAAGGAGCAGCCGCAGCTCAACGTGCATCAGCCGGCGGTGCAGGACGCGTTGCTGGATGCGGCGCGGTTCTGGCTGGAGCGCGGGGTGGACGGGTTCCGGCTCGATGCCCTGAACCATTCCATGTTCGATCCGCAATTGCGCGACAACGCGGTGGCGAGCGACGATGGTCCACGGACGCGGCCGTTCGACTACCAGCGGCGCAACCGCTCGCAGGACCACCCGGGCGTGGTCGCCTTCGTCGAGCGGATTGCCGGGCTGTGTGCGGGCTATGGCGCGGTGTTCACCGTGGCGGAAGTCGGCGGGCCGAAGGTGCTGCCGCTGATGAAGGCCTATACCGGGCCGGGGCGGCTATCGAGCGCCTACAGCTTCGACTTTCTTTATGCGCCGGAACTGACGCCGGCGCTGGTAGCGAAGACCCAGCAGGCCTGGCCGGGCCTGCCGGGAGAAGGCTGGCCGAGCTGGGCATTCGAGAACCACGACGCGCCGCGCATCGCCTCGCGCTGGTGTGCCGATCCGGTGCTGCGGCCGGGGTTCTGCCGGATGGCGATGGCCCTGCTCCTGTGCCTGCGCGGCAATGTGTTCCTCTATCAGGGGCAGGAGCTGGGACTGGAGCAGGACGAGATCCCGTTCGAGCTGCTGCAGGACCCGGAGGCGATCGCCAACTGGCCGCTGACGCTGTCGCGCGACGGGGTGCGGACGCCGATGCCGTGGGATGCTTCGCTGCCCAATGCCGGGTTTGGCGACGGGGTGCCGTGGCTGCCGCTATCGGCGGGGAACATCGCCCGGGCGGTGGCCGGGCAGGAAGCCGATGCCGGTTCGCTGCTGCATTTCACGCGCGAGGTGCTGGCGCTGCGGCGGGGGCATCCGGCGTTGCGAGTGGGGGCATTCGAGAACTGCCGGGCGAAGGGTGACCTGCTGGTGTTCGAGCGCAACTGTGCCGGCGAGCGGCTGCGCTGCGCCTTCAATCTCGGACAAGGTAGCCTTGCGCATACCGGTGCCGGCGAAGTTCTCCTGGCGGTCAACGGGGCGACGGCGGATGCGCTGCCGGCGTTCGGCGCGATCGTGACGCGCGGCTGAAAACGAAAAGGGCGGCCCCGCGGGACCGCCCTCTCGTTCGATCGGAGGAACCGACCGGAAGCTGTGATCAAGCTTACTGGATTTCGCCAGATTACTTGATTTCCACCGTGCCGCCGGCTTCTTCGATCTTCTTCTTGATCTCTTCGGCTTCGGCCTTGTTGACGCCTTCCTTGATCGCCTTCGGAGCCGATTCCACGAGGGTCTTGGCTTCGGTCAGGCCGAGCGCGGTGATGGCGCGGACTTCCTTGATGACCTGGATCTTCTTGCCGCCGTCGCCGGTCAGGATGACGTCGAATTCGGTCTTTTCCTCGGCAGCGGCGGCACCGGCATCACCACCGCCGGCGGCGGGGGCGGCGACGGCGACGGCAGCAGCGGCGGAAACGCCCCAGGCTTCTTCGAGGGCCTTGGCGAGGTCGGCGGCTTCGAGAACGGTCAGCTTCGAAAGTTCTTCAACGAGATTGGCGATATCGGCCATGATGTTTCACTCCTGAATGGTGGTCCCGGAATATTCCGGAAAAACGTCTTGTTATGCGGCATCCTTCGCGGCGTAGGCGCCGAAGACGCGGGCCAGCTTGGCCGCCGGAGCGGTGGCGAGCTGGGCGATCTTCGTGGCCGGAGCCTGGACGAGGCCGATGAGCTTGGCGCGCATTTCGTCGAGCGACGGCATCGTGGCGAGAGCCTTGATCCCGTTGGCATCGAGGACGACCGAACCCAGCGAACCACCGACGATCTCGATCCGATCGGTGGTCTTGGCGAAGTCAACCACGGCCTTGGCGGCGGCGACCGGGTCCAGCGACGAGGCGATGGCGGTCGGGCCGGTGAGGAAATCGGCGATCCCCTCGTAAGGCGTGCCCTGTGCGGCAAGCTTGGCAAGACGGTTCTTCGCAACCTTGTAGGTCGCGCCCGCTTCACGGATCTTCCCGCGCAGTTCGGTGCTCTGCTTCACCGACATGCCGAGGTTGCGGGTGATGACCACCACGCCGACCTCGTTGAAGACCGCGTTCAGCGATGCGACCGATTCGGCTTTCTGCGAACGATCCATGCCTTACTCCTTCAAATGGCCGCACCGAAACCCGGTGCAGCCGGCTACGTTTGCCCCGATGCCAAGGCAGCGGGAGCGGGTCCGTTGAAGGGGAAGGAGTTGCGCGGTAGCGCCATCGTGACCGGGCCAGGACGAAGCCGGGCCGGGCTGGAATCTCTTTTCCCCGTCTAGGCTGGAGATTAAGCGCGGGCAGACCCCGTGCACCAACTGTCTCGGACGGATGATGCCGGCCTGCGCCGGAATCGAGCGGGCCTTTGGCAGGGTGGCGGCGGCGAGTCAAGGAATTCCCCCTTCCCCGGCCCCATCCGGCAACCTGCATAGACCACTTGTTAACCTAGTTCGGTCACACCCTGCCCGGATGGTTCGCGCAATCGAGCCAACGGGCCGGCGAGCGGGCCAGCGAACGAGGGTGACGATGGACGTTTCGGCAATTCCGGTGGCGACACCCGCAAAGGCGCCGGCCTGGCTGCGGCCGCAGGTGCTGGACCGGATCGAGCAGGTGCTGATCGCGCTGCTGTGGGTCTGGCTGGTCCGCCGGGTGATCGTCTCGCCCAATGCCTATGCGCCGCTGATGCTGATGAGCGAGACGGCGGTCATGCTGTTCGTGCTGATCCGGCGGCCGACCCGGGCGATTTCGCTGCAACTGGGGGACTGGCTGCTGGCCATCACCGCGACGGCGGCACCGCTGCTGATCCAGCCGGGGCAGGACCTGTTTCCCGCGCTGGCGCCGGTCGGGCTGGTGCTGATGTTCGCCGGCAATCTGGGGCAGCTTTATGCCAAGCTGGCGCTGCGGCGCAGCTTCGGGATCGCCCCGGCCAATCGCGGCATCAAGGTTTCGGGGCCTTACCGGCTGGTGCGCCACCCGATGTATGCCGGCTACCTGCTGGTCCATCTCGGGGTCCTGGCGCTGATGTTCTCACCGATGAACCTGGCCATCTATGTCATCGGCTGGTGGGCGCAGATCCTGCGCCTGCTGGCGGAGGAACAGCTACTGTCGCAGGACCCCGCCTATCGCGACTATTGCACGCGGGTTCGCTGGAGATTGCTGCCCGGCGTGTTCTGATCGCGTTCGGCGATGCCGTCGCGCTGGCGGACCGGGCGCGGCTTGCGCGGGCGGAAGGCCGGTGAATCGAGATCGGCCGCAAGGCTGCGGAGTTCTTCTTCCGGATTGCCGCCGGTGATCGCGGCCTCGGCCTGGGCGGCACCCTGACGGGCGGCCTGCTCGGCGGCGCGGGTTTCGCGGCGACGGCGGGCATTGCCGGCGAGCACCATGCCGCCGCCGGCAATGCCGATGGCGGCAAGCGCGATCACGCCGACCTGCCAGTCGACTTCGGGCGAGGGGTTGGCAATGGCATGGCCGTGCGCTCCCCCCGACAACGGGAAAGCGGGCGCGGATAGCGCAAGCAGAAGCGCGGCGACGGAACCGTGAACATAATTCATGTCCTGCCAAGCGCGCAGCCGCCCGGCAGTTCCGCAGCCAACCGCGGGAGTTTGCGGCGAGCCGACGAGCCGATGGCTGGGCGGGGTGTCCGGAAGCCCGGCGCAATCGTTGGCGGGGCCGGATTTCAGGCCGGGTCCGGCCCCTTGAAGCCTTGCGCGATCACGTACCATTCCGAGGAATCCTTGCGGCTGGCCGGGGGCTTGGCGTGCTTGACGGTGCGGAAATGGCGCTTGAGCAGGGCGAGCAGTTGCGGATCGGTCCCGCCGGCGAGCACCTTGGCGACGAAGGCGCCACCGGGAGCGAGTTGGCGCACGGCGAAATCGGCCGCGGTTTCGACCAGGCCCATCGTTCGCAGGTGATCGGTCTGCTTGTGGCCGACGGTGTTGGCGGCCATGTCCGACAGGATGAGGTCCGGGGTGCCGCCGCCGAGACCTTCCGACAGGGCCGCTTCGGCCTCGTCGGCCATGAAATCCATCTGCAGCAGAGTGACGCCGGGAATCGGGTCGGTCGGCAGGAGATCGATGCCGACGACCATGGCCTGCGGGCTCTGCTGGCGGACCACCTGGCTCCAGCCGCCCGGCGCGACGCCGAGATCGACGACGCGGCGGACGCCTTTCAGCAGGGCGAACTTCTCGTCCAGCTCGATCAGCTTGTAGGCGGCGCGGCTGCGATAGCCCTCCGCCTTGGCCTTGCGGACATAGGGATCGGCCAGTTGCCGGCTGAGCCAGCGGGCCGAGCTGGCGGTGCGCTTGCGGGCGGTGCGCAGGCGTTCGCCGGGGTCGCCACGTCCTCTGGTCATGAGAGATCTTTCATCGGGCTGCTCGGGCGGGAACGCCGGAAATGCCGATCAGGCTGCGCAGGATGCCTTCGCGGATGCCGCGATCGGCGACGCCGAGGCGGTGGGCCGGCCAGAGATCGAGGATGGCATCGAGGATGGCGCAGCCGGCGACGACGAGGTCGGCCCGGTCGCGCCCGATGCAGGGCAGTTCGCGGCGCTCGGCCAGGCTCAGGGTGGAGAGGCGGTGGTTGATCGCCCGCATTGCCGTGGCCGGGACGATCAGGCCATCGACGGCATTGCGATCGTATTGCGGCAGATCGAGGTGGACGCTGGCCAGCGTGGTCACCGTGCCGCTGGTGCCGAGCAGGCGCAGCGGCGGGCCGGTGCCTTCTGCCGCCGCCTGGCGCAGATGGGCGATGCGTTCGCCGAAGGCGGCGAAGCTGGACTGCACGTGGCCGCGCATTTCGGCATAGCGGGCGCGGCGGGCGGCTTCGTCCGGCCCTTCGGCGGCGCAGCTCTCGCTGAGCGAGACGACGCCCCAGGGAACGCTGACCCAGTCGAGGATGCGCGGCGGCTCGGCGCCGGGTTCGAGCAGGACCAGTTCGGTCGAGCCGCCGCCGATGTCGAAAATCAAGGCCGGGCCGGGGCCGGGTTCGAGCAGGATGTGGCAGCCGAGCACGGCGAGGCGCGCTTCCTCTCCCGCCGAGATGATGTCGAGGACGATGCCAGTCTCGCGCCGGACCCGCTCGATGAACTCGGCGCCGTTGCTGGCGCGGCGGCAGGCCTCGGTGGCGACCGAGCGGGCGAGATGGACGTTGCGGCGGCGCAGCTTGTCGGCACAGATGCGCAAGGCAGCGACCGCGCGGTCCATCGCCTCGTCCGAGAGCCGGCCGCTCTGGGCCAGGCCTTCGCCGAGCCGGACGACGCGGCTGAAGGCATCGACGACGACGAAGTGTTCGCCGGCGGGGCGGGCGATCAGCAGGCGGCAGTTGTTGGTGCCGAGATCGATCGCCGCGTAGGCCTGACGGCCGGGGGTCGGGTGAGCGGCTGGAGAGGCGGCGACCGGCGGTGGCGTCGTTGGCGCGGCGGCTTCCGGCCCGACGAATTCGAGGCGCGATTGCTCGCTGCTGGCCAGCCACTCGGCGGCGGATGCGGGTTCGCTGGCCGGGGCAACGGCACGCGGGACGCCCTTGCGGGCGCGGCCCCGGCGGCGGCTGGCGCGAGCCTTGCGGCGCGTCTCCCGACCACCGGATTCCCGTGGGGCGCCGGTTGCGCGCGAGGCCCTGGCTTCGGGTTCGGCCTGGGGGGCGGGAGGGGACGCGCCGCCTTCATCCCGCCCGCGATTCCCAGGCTCGGGGGACGGCGGGGTTCCACCATCCCGGTTGCCGGACTGCTCGTACGCCGCCGGCGGGATCAATTCCGCCATGGCTGCAACTCAATTCTAAAAAGCCCGCCAGTGCTGGCGGGTACCTGGGTGCAGACTAGCGCGCGGGCGCGCTGGCGGCAAGTCGCGCCGATTCGGCGGGCGGCGGGGACCCGGAATGCGCTCTCGGGCATTGTCGCGGGCGAAACGTTTGTGGCAGGGTGGCGGGCCGAGAAGGAGCGGGTGGCGGATGATCGACCGGTTGAAGCGTATGCCGGTGCTGGCGCTGGGGCTGGTTGCTTCCGCCTGTTCGCCGCTGCTGGTGTTCAACGCGGTCATACCGAAGGATGGCGGCGTCCGCGTCGCCGCGCGCGATGTGGCTTATGGTCCCGACCACAGGCAGCAGCTCGACGTCTATGTGCCGAGCGGGCCGGCGGCGGGGCCGCGCCCGATCGTCGTGTTCTTCTATGGCGGCTCGTGGAACTCCGGGGTGAAGAACGGCTATGGCTTCGTCGGCCGGGCGCTGGCGGCGAAAGGCTTCGTCGTCGCGATCCCCGATTACCGGCTGGTGCCGCAAGTGCGCTTTCCCGCCTTTCTGGAGGATGGCGCGGCGGCGGTGCGCTGGATACGCGGCCATGCCGCGCAATATGGCGGCGACCCGGATCGTGTGGTGCTGGCCGGGCATTCGGCCGGTGCCTACAACGCGGCGATGCTGGCGCTCGACCGGCAATGGCTGGGGGCGGACCGGGCGGCGGTGCGCGGGCTGATCGGGCTGGCCGGGCCTTACGACTTCCTGCCGCTCGACGGGCCGGTGGTCGAGGCGGCGTTCGGCCAGGCGCCGGACAAGCCGGCGACCCAGCCGGTCACGTTCGCCGGTGCCGCTTCCCCCCCGGCGTTCCTGGCGACCGCCGGCAAGGACACGCTGGTGCGGCCATCGAACAGCGATTCGCTGGCAGGCAGGCTGCGGGCGGCAGGGGTGGCGGTGGAGCGGCGGGATTATCCGCAAGTCGGCCATGCCGGGCTGGTCACGGCGCTGGCCGTGCCGCTGCGCGGCAAGGCGGCGGTGCTGGAGGAGATGACCGCGTTTGCCCGGCGGGTTACCGGCCTGGCGCCAGCAGCGGGTAGGGATTGAGCGCCGCGGCGGGTTCCCACCACTTCCGCCCCGGCGCGGTGCGCCAGATGGCGAAATGGAGATGGGGGGTGGCCGGATCGGCGTTGCCGCTGACGCCGACATTGCCCAGCAGCATGCCGCGCCGGACCGGGGCGCCTTCGGCCAGGCCGGAGGCATAGCGGTCGAGATGGGCGTAATAGAACAGGGTGCCGCCATCCGGTGAGCGGACGTAGACGGTGTTGCCGCCGTCCTTCGACAGGAACAGCTTTTCCAGCCGTCCGGCCGCTGCCGCCACCACCGGGGTTCCCGGCGGCGCCATGATGTCGATGGCATCGTGATGGCGGGCGCCGCCGACACGGGACTGGGTGAAGGTGTCGGCCAGTTCGGCGGCGCGGACTCCGACCACCGGGATGAGGAGCGCCGTGTCCGGCCGGGGTGCGGCAGGCAGTGGGGCTGCGACGGCGATCGGGGCGGACTTCGGCGCCACCGGGCCGATCCCGTCCGCTTCCGGCCGGGCGATCCACCATTGCGCCGTGGCCAGGCAGGACAGCGCGATCGCCGCCGAGGTCAGGATGAGCGACTTCGGCGTCCAGCCCCTGCGCATGTCAGGCCTCGAACAGGACCGCCGTGCCGGCATGGACCATCTGGGCGAGCCGTGCCGCGTCCCAGTTGGTCAGGCGGACGCAGCCGTGGCTCTGGGCGCGGCCGATGGTGGCCGGTTCGGGCGTGCCGTGGATGCCGTAGTGCGGCTTGTCGAGATCGATCCAGACGACGCCGACCGGGCCGTTGGGACCGGGCGGGAGCCGCTGTTTCTCTGCGCTGTCGGGCACGTCCCACAGCAGGTCGGGGTTGAAGGCGAAATCGGGATTGTGGGCGACGCCGACCACTTTCCAGCGGCCGAGCGGCAGGGGATCGTGGGCCGAGCCCATCGTCGCGGTATACATGGCGATCAGGCGGTCGGCGCTGTCATAGGCCTTTAGCGTGCCGCGCGACTTGCTGACGACGACGCGGTCTGCCCGGGGCTGGGCGGAGCCGACGCCGAGCGTGGCCAGGGTATCGCGCCATTTCGCGTCCGATACGGCGGCGGGGTCGATCCGGTCGGCCCCGACATTGGGGACGCGCAACCGGTCGCCGGCCTGGAAGCTCGAGCCGGCAGGGCGCGCGTTCAGGGCGAGCAGGGTCTCGGGCGTGGTGTGGAAACGTTCGGCCAGCTTTTCGGCGAGCGACTGGTAGCCGAGTTGGGGAAGTTTGGCCTGGTCTTCCGGGCGGGGCGGGGTCGGCTGGAACGGGCCGGCGGCGAAATCGGCGGGGATGGTGACGACGCGGGTCGCCGGGATGTTCGACCATTGCGCCAGCGCCTGGCCGGTGGCGGCATCCAGTTCGCCGGTGACCGGCAGGCCGCGCGATTCCTGGAAGCCGGCGACGGCATTGCGGGTGGACATGCCGTTTTCGCCATCGACCACGCCGGGGGTGAAGCCGAGGCGATCGAGCACGACCTGCATTTGCATGACCGGGCGGGGCCGGTCGTCGGCCAGGGCGGGGTCGACGGTGGCGCCGGGGGCGGGATCGTGGGCGGCGAGGGCATCGGGCGACGGGCTGGCGGTGGCCTGCGGCGTCTCGTCCTGCTTGTCAGGCTGATGTTCGAAGCGGCAGGCGGCCGTGGTCACCAGCAGCAGTGCGAGCGTTCCCTTGCGCCACATTGGTCGATCTCCCGTCGGTGCGTCTGCGAAAGGCAACGCGCCGGGACGGGATTTGGCTCCGCCTTTCCGGACGATCCGCCGATGGCCGCTCCCGGTTCGTGTCGTGCGCGGGCGTGTCTCGACTTCGCTCGACACGAACGGAAGACATTCGACACGGGCGGAAGATGCTTGGCGCGGGCGGAGATCGAAGCGCTGTTCCCGTCCTATCGCCGGGTGAGGATCAGCGGGATGCCGTGGCGGGGGCGCAAGGTGAGGCGGCTGACGACTTCCGGGCGGCGGCCGGGCGGGTGGGCGAGGCGGAAGGCGCGGACGACTTCGGCGAGGATCAGCATCGCCTCCTGCTGGGCGAAGCCGGCGCCGATGCACACGCGCGGGCCGCGGCCGAACGGCAGCCAGGCATTGCGCACGGCATCGGCGTTGGCCTCGTCGGCGAAGCGATCGGGGTCGAAGCTGTGGGGGCATTGCCAGTTGTCGGCATTGCGCTGGATCAGCCAGGGGGAGACGACGAGGACATCGCCGGGTGCCATCGGCTTACCGCGCATCTGCTGGGGCCGGGTCACCTCGCGCAGGAAGAAGCTGACGGGCGGGTAGAGGCGCAGGCCTTCGCGGAACAGGTTGCGCAGGCCGTCGAGCCGCTTGAGATGGTCGTGAGTCAGCGGCTGGCCGCCGGTGACGGCCTCGATCTCGGCGTGGAGGCGCTCCTGCCAGTCCGGGCATTCCGACAGCAGGTAGAGGGTCCAGCCAAGCGCGCTGGCCGAGGTCTCGTGGCCGGCGAGGAACACGATGGAAAGCTGGTCGAGCAGGTCCTGTTCGCTGAACGGCTCGCCGGTTTCGGGATGGCGGGCGTCGATCAGGGCCTGGAGGATGTCGGCCGGCTTTTCGCCGCCCCCGGCGAGGAGCGCGAGGCGGGCGGCGATGATCGGCGCGAACAGGGCGTGGACTTCTGCCGCGGCGCGCTTCATCCGGCGGCGCAGGCCGAAGCGCGGCAGGCCGTAGAGCTGGAGGATCATCGCCGGCTGGACGAGCGCCTGGTAGCGGTTGAAGGCGGCATAGACCCGGGCGGATTCGGCCTGGCTCAGCGTCATGCCGAACATGGTGCGGAAGATGACGTCCGCGGTGACGTGAGTCATCAGCGGGTCGATATCGACCGGGCGGGTGAGATCCTGGGCGTGGAACAGGGCGATGAGGTCGCTTGCCGAGGCGGCCATCGCCGGGAAAGCGCGGGCGAGATTGGTGTGGAGGAAGGCCGGGTTGATCATCCGGCGCTGGTCTTCCCAGAGCTTGCCGTTGGTCGAGAACACGCTGCGGCCGAGCAGCGGGTCGAGCATGTCGTTCATCAGGCGGTGCTTGGGGTATTGCTTTTCGCTGTCGTCCATCACCTGGGCGACGAGGGGGAGCTCGTTGACGACGAAGAACTGTTCGGTCGGCACCCGGAACTGGCCCAGCTTCATGCTGTAGCTCTTCTCGAACAGGGTGTGGATCCAGCTGTTCCAGCCGGTGACGAAGCGGGTGACGAGGCCGGCCTTGTGCTTGAGCGGCCGGGGATACGGGGGGGTGAAGGGGCACCCTGAGGACATGTCGGGCTCAGGCATTTTCGGCCTCGAACCGGGCGATCGAGGCGGCCAGCGGGCGGGCGGCGCAGGTCAGGCCGAGATAGTCGAGCGGGGAGGCGCGGTCGAGCCGGCGCAGATAGTCGAAATGGGTGTTGTACTTGTCGCGGCGGCGGCGGCGGTAGGTGGCGGGATCGCAGTAGCGGAACCAGCGGGGGGAGAGCTGGACGAGGCCGGCGGGGCGGCTGACTGCCATGCCCTGGCAGGGATCGACCAGCGGGGCGCAGGCGCCATCGGTCTTCGAGCCGATGTCGAGCCAGGCGAATCGGCCGGTGGAGACCCGTTCGAGCAGGGCGCGATACCATGTGGCGTCGCGGCGGGCGGCGAGCAGCTGGATGCAGCAGCCCAGCGTGACCAGCGCGAAATGGGCCGGCAGGGCGCCGCCGTGGCGTTCGAGCAGGCGGGCCATGACCGGGACCGCGAGGATCGAGCCGTTGGAATGGGTGACGAACAGGACCTCGTCCCAGTCTTCGCCGAACGCGGTGGCGATGGCATCGGCGAAGGCCTCCAGCCGCTGGTCGAGTTCGGGGACGGTGCGGCGGCGGGCGAGCAGGTCGTTGAAGATGACGAAGCGCAGCAGCCAGATGCTGTGCATTTTCCGCAGCAGGTGGATCGCGAGGCCGAAGCCCGCGACCAGCGCCAGGCCGGCGGCGAGCGGCGCGGCCAGCCATGGGCGCAGCACGAGCCAGGCCACGAGCATCAGCGCGACGGGCACGCCGATGAAGGTCAGGCCGGGGTAGAACAGGGTGAAGCGGCTGCCCCGGGGCCATTGCATCGCCAGCCGGCGGTCGAGCCGGCGCAGCATGTTCCAGTTGGTGCGGATGTCCTGCCAGAGCAGCGACAGCGGCTGCTTGACCCAGTGGCGGCGGACGAGATCGTCCCAGACGAGGAATTCGAAGCGGGTTTCGACCGTGCCGGCCTCGTTCGTGGCGGACCACGAGACGTTCTGCCCCTGGCGGCTGCGGCCCGAGACGCTGAGCGGGGCGTCCGGGGAGGCGCCGTTGTGCGCGGCGACCTGTTCGGCGAACAGGTTGTGATAGAACCGGGCGCCGCGAGGGTCGAACCCGCCGAGGTAGAACACTTTGCGCTTGAACGTCGTCACCGGGCGGGCATAGCGCGGGCATGTCGTCAAAGGAACGCCAATACTGCCTGTTGATGGACGGGCGGAAATACAACCGCAACCTGGCGTGCAAGCGGCACGACAATGCCTATGGCATCAACGGCGGCGGGAGCGAGTCCGACCGGCGGCGGGCGGACCTGGCGTTTTTCCGGCACATGCGGGCGGAGCAGGATCCGCTGGCCTGGCTGGTGCTGGCGGCGGTGACCTGCTTCGGCTGGTTCTTCTTCAACTATCATGGGCGGCCCTGGCGGGGGCAGTTGGTGCGCAAGCTGTTTCCCGGCTACTGAGCGCGGCATGACGGAAGAAGAAAAGCTCACCAAGCGGCGGTTCTACAAGGCGGAGCAGGAGGCGGGGTTCGAGGATGCGCGTGCGCACCGGACGCCGCAGACGACCAATGCCGCCTATCGGCTGGCGTTTCGCGATACCGATTTCCTGCTGCGCGAGGAATTGCGGCCGGTGCGGTTCCAGCTGGAGCTGCTCAAGACCGAGATGCTGCTGGACGAGGCGGGAATCGGCTCGACCCTGGTGTGCTATGGCTCGGCGCGGATTCCCTCGCCGGAGAATGTCGAGGCGGTCAGGGATACAGTGCGCGATCCGGCGGCGACGACGCCGGAGCGGCAGGCGGTGGTCGAACGGCTGGTGGCCAAGGCGGGGTATTACGAAGAGGCGCGGCGGCTGGCGCGGATGGCCAGCGAATGCGCGATCGTCGAGAAAGGGATGCGGCAGTTCGTGCCCTGTTCGGGCGGCGGGCCGGCGATCATGGAGGCGGCCAACCGGGGGGCGGCGGATGTCGGCGCGGAATCGATCGGCATGAACATCCTGCTGCCGCACGAGCAGGCACCGAACCCCTATGTGACGCCGCGGCTTTCGTTCCAGTTCCACTATTTCGCGCTGAGGAAGATGCATTTCCTGCTGCGGGCGCGGGCGGTGGCGGTGTTTCCCGGCGGGTTCGGCACGTTCGACGAGTTCTTCGAACTGCTGACCCTGATCCAGACGGGGAAGATGAAGCCGATCCCGGTGCTGCTGTTCGGGCGGGACTTCTGGCAGCGGATGGTCAACTTTCCGGGGCTGGTCGAGGAAGGGGTGATCAACCCCGCCGACCTCGACCTGATCACCTGGGTGGAGACGGCGGACGAGGCCTGGGGCAAGATCGTAGAATTCTACGGGCTCGACTGCTGAAGCGTCTCACGGCGCACCTGGGCGTGGCCCAGGGGGCCGTGGCCGGCGCCGAAGCCGGGGGCGGAGAGGAGCGCGGCGCGGACGAAATCGCGGGCCTGCGCGACGGCTTCGGGCAGGAGCAGGCCGGCGCCGAGGCCGGTGGCCAAGGCGCTGGCCAGCGTGCAGCCGGTGCCATGGGTGTGGCGAGTGGCGATGCAGGGGGCCTGCCAGCGGGCGATCTCCCCGGCGGCATCGACCAGGCGGTCCTCGAGGATGGCCGTCTCGGCGTGGCCGCCCTTGACCAGCACGGCGCGAGCCATTTTCAGCGTGGCTTCGAGGCCGCCCAGCGCCGAGAGTTCGGGCAGGTTGGGCGTTGTGACCGTGGCGCGGCGCATCAGGCGGGTGAAGGCGGCGATGGTTTCGGCGTCGGCGAGGATGCCGCCGCTGGTGGCGACCATGACCGGATCGAACACGACCGGGACGGTGAGGGCTTCGAGGCGGTCGGCAACGACATGGGCGATGGCGGCTGAGCCGAGCATGCCGATCTTGATTGCATCGACGCCGATGTCAGTGGTGCAGGCGTCGATCTGGGCGGCGACGAGGTCCGGGGAAAGCGGTTCGACGGCGGTGACGCCGAGCGTGTTCTGGGCAGTGATGGCGGTCAACGCGGTCATCGCGTAGCCGCCGAGCATTGTCACCGTCTTGATGTCGGCCTGGATGCCGGCGCCGCCGGAACTGTCCGAGCCAGCTATGATCAGGATGCGGGGCGGGGTCATGCCTTGGGAGGGTATTTGGCCTGCAGCGCTTTCGAGCGCGTGGGGCGGTCCATCAGTTCACCGGCGCAGTTGGGGCAGCGGTCGTCCAGCGTCTCGGCGCATTCGGCGCAGAAGGTGCACTCAAGGCTGCAGATGAAGGCGCCGGGGGCTTCGGCGGGGAGAGCGGTGCTGCACTTTTCGCAGGCGGGGCGCATTTCGAGCATGGGGTGGTTTTAGAACGGAAATGCGAGGGGGTCACCCCCTCGCGCTCCCGGGACCTGGCGGCGTTGGGCGCCGTCGCGACGGGGGGAGCTTTGCGGCGAAGCCGCCCTGATTATTCCGGCTTCGCCGGGGGTGCGTGCCGGTGAGGTCTAGCGCGACGGAAAGGTTCCGGGAGCGCGAGGGGATGATCCCCTCGCATCGTCCTTCATACTTCAGGCTGCTGCTGCCTTCACGGCATCGCAGATCGTATCCACGACATCCGCGACCTCGGCGGCGTCATCGCCTTCGGCCATCACCCGGATTACCGGCTCCGTCCCCGAGGCGCGGATGACGATGCGGCCTTTGCCGGTCAGGCGGGCTTCGTTGGCGGCGATGACGGACTGGACTTTGGCGTCTTCGAGCGGTTTGCCGCCGGAGAACCGGACGTTTTTCAGCAGTTGCGGGACGGGGTCGAACTGGTGGAGCAGTTCGGAGGCGCGCTTGCCGGATTTGACCAGGGCGGCGAGGACCTGGAGGGCGGCGATGGTGCCGTCTCCGGTGGTGGCGTGATCGAGCAGGATCATGTGGCCGGACTGTTCGCCGCCGACGTTGAACCCGCCGTCGCGCATGCGTTCGAGGACGTAGCGATCCCCCACCTTGGTGCGTTCGAGGGTGAGACCGTGGCCGGCGAGGCAGCGTTCGAGGCCGAGGTTGGACATGACGGTGGCGACGACGCCGCCGCCGCGCAGCGCGCCCTGGGCGGCGAGGCGGGTGCCGATCAGCGCCATGATCTGGTCGCCATCGACGACGCGGCCTTTTTCGTCGACGACGATCAGGCGGTCGGCGTCGCCGTCGAGCGCGATGCCGATGTCGGCGCCGGAGGCGACGACGGTTTCGGCCATGAGATCGACGTGAGTCGAGCCGCACTTGTCGTTGATGTTGCGGCCATTGGGGTTGACCCCGAGGGCGACGACTTCGGCGCCGAGTTCCCAGATGGCCGAGGGGGCGACCTGGTAGGCGGCGCCATTGGCGCAATCGACGACGATCTTGAGGCCGTCGAGGCGGATCTCGTCGGGGAGCGAGGACTTGACCGCGTGGATGTAGCGGCCGCGCGCATCGTCGATACGGCGGGCGCGGCCGATCTCGGCGGAATCGGCCAGGGGCTGGTCGGTGGCGAGCATCGCCTCGATGGCGAGTTCGTCCTCGTCCGACAGCTTGAAGCCATCGGGGCCGAACAGCTTGATGCCGTTGTCCTCATAAGGGTTGTGGCTGGCGGAGATCATCACGCCGACATCGGCGCGCAGTTCGCGGGTGAGCAGCGCGATGGCCGGGGTGGGCATTGGCCCGGTCATCACCACGTCCATGCCGACGCTGGTGAAGCCGGCGACCAGCGCGTTTTCGAGCATGTAGCCGGACAGGCGGGTGTCCTTGCCGATGACGACGCGGTGGCGGTGCGAGCCGCGCAGGAAGCGGATGCCGGCGGCCTGGCCGACCTTCATCGCGATCTGCGCGGTCATCACGCCGGCGTTGGTGCGGCCCCTGATGCCATCCGTGCCGAAGAACTGCCGTCCCATGTCGTCCCCTTGCCTGCCCCCGGTGGCGTTGGTGTCCGGGGGTAATGGCATCGGGTCAAGATGGGGTAAATAGGGAGGAAAGACTGAATTAGGGGAAGGCCGGGGATTTGCTTGCCGCCGGCCCCCTACCTCAGTGCTTGCGGTGCGCGGCCCGTTCCAGCTCCTCGAGGATCTGGGCGTGGGCGGCCTTTTCCTCGCCCGGGCTGCGGCGGGTGACCGAGCCGGTTTCGATCGCGGTGGCCAGCGCGGCGCGGGCGCGGCCGACGCGGCTCTTGATCGTGCCGACGGCGCAGCCGCAGATTTCCGCCGCCTCCTCGTAGGAGAAGCCGCCGGCGCCGACCAGCAGCAGGGCTTCGCGGCGTTCGGGCGGGAGGGCCTGAAGCGCACGGTTGAGATCGGCGAGGTGGATCGGGCCTTCCTGTTCGGCCGGCGAGGTCTGGATGCGTTCGGCCATCTGCTCGTCGTATTCGCCGCGAAAGCGGTTGCGGCGCAGGTCGGTCAGCCAGGCGTTGCGCAGGATGACGAAAGTCCAGGCGCGCATCGAGGTGCCCGGCTCGAACCGGTCACGCGCGGCCCAGGCCTTGAGCAGGGTTTCCTGGACAAGATCGTCGGCGACATCGCTGGCGCCGCACAGGCCGCGGGCGAAGGCGCGCAGGTGGGGGATGACGGCGGTCATTTCGCGCTTGAAGGACGTCAGGCGCTGTTCGGGCTGGCTCATTCCGGCTCGCCATCCAGCTTGGACAGGAGGTCCATGAAACTGTCAGGCAGGGGTTCCTCCACCACCGAATCGTAGAGCGAGCGCAGATCCTTGGCCCAGGCCGGGTCCTTGGCCTTGGCAGAGGGGGTTTCGGGTTTTGCCGGGTTGTCGTTCTCGGGACCGGGCGGTGGCGTGGCCTCGGCTGGTTGTTGCTCGTTCGCCATCGTTGCCCTTTGCTTGCGCCCCATTCTGCTGCTGCCGGATTTCTCGTCACTCACCACCCCTGATCCCTGTGCAAACGCTCCCAGCCGCCATGCGGCGGCGCAACTTCTACACAGGGTAGGCTTTTCAGGAACGGATTTTGCGCTGTAAGGTTCCCGTCTTTGCAAGGTGCGGTGCTCGCTGGCCTTGCCGGACCTCTGGAGCCGCTTCGGGACTCCAGCCGGGTCCGTCGTCAGCCGGGTGCTTTGGCAGGGGATGGCGTGGATCGGATTGTTTCTGCCCGGGTCGAGGCGCAGCGCTGGTACGTGCGCTTTCCGCGAGCGGTCCCCGTGGGCATTTTCCTGCTGACCATGGCCATCACCACGCTCAGCGTGTTCGCCATCGAACGGGTCGAGGCGGAGCGGCGCAACGGCGAACTGCGGGAGGTTTCGGTCTCGCTGACGTCCGCCCTGATGCGGCGTGCGGCGAGCCATGTCAGCTATCTGCGCGCCGCCAGTGTGCGATTTGCCAATGGCGAGCCGGTGACCGAGGCGGCCTTCCGCGAGGCTGCCCAGGACGTCCAGGCCAACCAGGAGTTTCACAGCCCGGACGGGATCACCTGGGTCGAGCGGGTGGCGCGCGACCGCATCCCGGCGTTCGAGGCCCGGCGGCGGGCGGAAGGGGCGGCGGGCTTTACGGTCCATCCGGCGGTGCCGCCGGGGCGCGACCATGCCCTGCCGATCACTTATTTCAGCCAGCCTTCTCCGCGCGGCAACCGGGCGCTGGGCTATGACCTGGCATCGCTTCCCGACCGGCAGAAGGTGCTGCGGCAGGCGGAGCGCCTGCATGCCCCGGTCGCGACCGGACGCGTGGCCGCGCCCCCGACCGCAGGTGGCGGCGCCGCTGCGGGGAACTGGGTGGGCTTTGCCGTCTACATCCCGATTTTCGTGCAGGGGCGATTGGCCGGCTATGTCTCGGCGCCGTTTTCCGGGGAAGCGTTCCTGCGCTCGGCCCTGGTGCTGGAACAGGCGCGGGGATTCGGCGTGCGGTTCTATGACGACCACGTCGCGCCCGACCGGCTGATCGCCGCGGTCGAGCCGAGGCTGCGCACCGACCAGGCGCTGGCGCGGCCGCTGGACATCGCCGGGCACCGGTTCGTGCTGGAGGTGACGACGCTGCGCACGGCGACGCTTTCGCCGCTTTCGATGGTGACGCTGCTGTTCGGCATCATGGTGGCGACGCTGCTGACGATCATGGCGCGGCTGCTGACCAGCCAGGCCGAGGAGGACCGCACTTCGCTGGAATGGCTGCGCGAGCAGGCTTCGATCCGCAATTCGCTGACACGCGAGCTTAACCACCGGGTCAAGAACACGCTGGCCAATGTGCTTTCGATCATCGCCCTGACCAGCCGGCGGGCGACCGACCTGCCCTCGTTCGTCGAAAGCCTGAACGGGCGCATCCGGGCGCTTTCGGCGACGCATGACCTGCTGACCGACCTCGACTGGGGGCCGACGCCGCTGCGTTCGGTGGTGAGCATGGAGCTGGCGCCTTATACCGCCGGGCGGGACCATCACATCATGCTGGAGGGCGAGGACGTGCTGCTGGCGCCGAACGATGCCCTGTCGCTCGGGCTGGCGATGCACGAGCTGATGACGAACGCCACCAAATATGGCGCGTTGAGCGTGGCGTCGGGGCGGATTTCGGTGGTGTGGAAGCCGCTTTCGCCATCGCTGGTGGAAGTGCGCTGGTGCGAGACCGGCGGGCCGCCAGTGGCGCAGGAGCGGCGGCGAGGGTTCGGCACCGACCTGATCGAGCGGATCGTCGCCCAGGAACTGGGCGGCGGGGTGGACCTGCGGTTCGACCCGGAAGGGGTTTCCTGCACGCTAGTGGTGCCGGTGCGGCAGCCGGCGGTGTTCCAGATCCGGGCAGCGAAATAGCCGGCTGTTTGCGCCGGCTTTCGCCGGATTATTCGCCGGCCACGGTCATGCCGTCGATACGGATGGTCGGCACGTTGACCGCGTGGAGCCATTCGAGATCGTCGGCGGCGGTCATCCGGGCGTACATGTCGACGAGGTTGCCGGCGATGGTGAATTCGGCGACCGGGCCGGCGATGGCGCCGTTGACGATGCGGTAGCCCGAGGCGCCGCGGCTGTAGTCGCCGGTGACGCCGTTGACCCCCTGGCCGATCAGTTCGGTGACGAGGACGCCGTCACGGATGTCGGCGATCAGTTCGGCGACCATGACATTGCCGGGTTCGAGGTGGAGGTTGGAGGTGGAGACGCCGGGGGCGCCGCTGGCGCCGCGCGCGGCGTGACCGGTGGGCTGGAGGCCGAGCTGACGGGCCGATGCGCTGTCCATCAGCCAGCCGGTGAGCTTGCCGTCGCGCACGAGATCGCGCCGGGCGGTGGGCAGCCCCTCACCGTCGAACGGGCGGGAGCGCAGGCCGCGCGGGCGATGGGGATCGTCGACGATGCGGATTTCGGGGGCGAACAGGACCTCGTCCTCCCGCCCGAGCAGGAAGCTGGAGCGGCGGGCGATGGATGACCCCGACATCGCGCCGGCGAGGTGGCCGAGCAGGCTGGCGCCGACGCGCGGGTCGAACACGACCGGCATCGGCCCGCTGGCGAGGCGGCCGGGGTTGAGCCGGGCGACGGTGCGCTGGCCGGCGAGGCGGCCGATTTCCTCCGGCGGCGGCAGGTCGGCGCCGTGGCGGGTGGTGCGCCAGGCATAGTCGCGCTGCATCGTGCCGCCTTCGCCGGCGATGACGCTGGCGCTGAGCATCCGGCTGGAGCCCTGGTAGCCGCCGACGAAGCCGTGGCTGGTGGCGAGCGCCATCAGGGAGTGGCCGGCACTGGCGCCGGCGCCTTCGCTGTTGGTCACCCCGGGGGTGGCGCGGGCGGCGTCCTCTGCCGCTTCGGCGAGGGCGCGAAGGTCGGCCGGGCCGGGCTCGGCGCGATCGAGCGTATCGAGATCGGGCCAGGGGGCATGGGCCAGGCGATCCTCGGGGGCGAGGCCGGCGTAGGGATCTTCGGGGGCGGCGCGGGCCATGTCCACGGCGCGGGCGGCGAGTTCGGCGAGGGCATCGTCGGACAGGTCGCTCGAGCCGATCGAGGCGGAGCGGCGGCCGGAGAAGACGCGCAGGCCGATGTGCTCGCTTTCCGAGCGTTCGACGTCTTCCAGCTTGCCGAGGCGGACCGAGAGGCTTTCCGAGGCGTCGGCGAGATAGATCGCATCGGCATGATCGGCGCCGGCGCGGCGGGCGCGTTCGACGAGGCTGGCGGCGCGTTCCTGCGCCTGGGTGAGACTGAGCATGGGGGGCATGTAGAGCATCGCGCGAAAAAGTGGGAACCGGTTTTTCGCAACCGGCGATGCGGCCGACGAAGAATTGGCGAGTGTAATGGGAGGATCAAACCCGGAGTGGGCAAAATTCCGTCATGCATGAAACCTGCCAGTTTAACGTCGTGCGACAGTTGAAGGCTTGCCGAGGGCGGCGGGCATTCGTAAACCCCCCGGGATGCCCGAGCTTGTCGATACCCTCGCCCCCCCTGCCCCGCCTGCCGATGCCGGCGGGCTGGAAGTCGTTTCCATCGCCAAGAGCTATGACAAGCGGGCGGTGCTTTCCGACATTTCGCTGTCGGTCGGCAAGGGCGAGGTGCTGGGGCTGCTGGGGCCGAACGGGGCGGGCAAGACGACCTGCTTCTATTCGATCATGGGGCTGGTGAAGCCGGACTCCGGCCGCATCCTGCTCGACGGCGTCGATATCACCCACCTGCCGATGTATCGCCGGGCGATCCTCGGGCTGGGCTACCTGCCGCAGGAGACCTCGATCTTTCGCGGGATGACGGTCGAGCAGAACATTTCCTGCGTGCTGGAGCTGATCGAGCCGGACCCGGCGGTGCGGGCCGACGAGCTGGAGCGGTTGCTGTCCGAGTTCGGGCTGGCGAAACTGCGGGCGAGCCCGGCGATGGCGCTTTCGGGCGGTGAGCGGCGGCGCTGCGAGATTGCCCGGGCGCTGGCGGCGAAGCCTTCGATCATGCTGCTGGACGAGCCGTTCGCCGGGATCGACCCGCTGTCCATCGCGGACATCCGGCATCTGGTGATCGACCTCAAGCAGCGTGGCATCGGCGTGCTGATCACCGACCACAACGTGCGCGAGACGCTGGATATCTGCGACCGGGCCTGCATCATCTATGGCGGGACGGTGCTGTTTGCCGGGACGCCCGAGGCGCTGGTGGCGGACGAGAACGTGCGGCGGCTGTACCTCGGCGAGGGCTTCACCCTGTGACATCTGCCGGCGCCGAGGACTGACCCATGGCGCTCGGCCCAAGGCTGGACCTGCGGCAATCGCAATCGCTGGTGATGACGCCGCAGTTGCAGCAGGCGATCAAGCTGCTGGCGCTGTCCAACCTGGAGATCGAGGCGTTCATCGGCGAGCAGCTGGATGCCAATCCGCTGCTGGAGATGGGCGAGGCGCCGGACCTGCCGGGGGGCGACGCGCCGGTCGAGGGGTTGGATGAGGGGCGGCGGACGACGCTGGAATCCTCGCCGATCGACCAGCTGATCTCCGAGGGGCGGGCGGCGGACGACCGACCATTGGACGTGGATGCCACGGCGCTCGACGTGGACCGGGATACCGGCGCGTTCGAGGGCGAGGCGCGGGAATTCGGGGGTAGCGGCGAGGCGCCGGGGATCGACGAGCGGGCCGGGGCGGCCGAGACGCTGGGCGAGCATCTTCATGCGCAGATCGGCGCCTGTTCGCGCGATGGCGGCCTGGTGTTCCTGGCGCGGGCGCTGATCGACCGGCTGGACGAGGCGGGCTACCTGGCGGTGCCGCTGGAGCAGGTGGCCGGGGAGCTGGGCGTGGCGGTGGCCGATGCCGAGGCGGCGCTGGCGCTGGTGCAGACGCTGGAGCCGACCGGGGTGGGGGCGCGCGACCTCGCGGAATGCATCGCCCTGCAGGCGCGGGAGGCCGATCGCTACGATCCGGCGATGGCGCGGCTGATCGATAACCTGGAGCTGGTGGCGCGCGGGGAGTTTTCGCGGCTGAAGCGGATGTGCGGGGTCGATGACGAGGACCTTGGCGAGATGCTGGCCGAGTTGCGCGGGTACGATCCCAAGCCGGGGATGCGCTATGGCGGCGTGGCCGGCGAGGCGGTGGTGCCGGACGTGCTGGTCATGCCGCGCGGCGATGGCGGCTGGAACGTGGCGATCAACCAGGCGACGCTGCCGCGGGTGCTGATCAACCGCTCCTATTACCTGGAGATGCGCGGGGCTTGCGCCGACAAGGCGGCGCGGGGGTGGCTTTCGGAGAAGCTGGCCGATGCCAACTGGCTGGTCAAGGCGCTGGACCAGCGGCAGAAGACGATCCTCAAGGTGGCGGGCGAGATCGTCACGCGGCAGGACGGGTTCTTTCGGCATGGGGTCAGCCGGTTGAAGCCGTTGACGCTGAAGGTGGTGGCCGAGGCGATCGGCATGCACGAATCGACTGTCAGCCGGGTGACTTCGAACAAGTACCTGCATTGCGAGCGCGGGACGTTCGAGCTGAAGTATTTCTTTACCTCGGGCGTGGCGGCGGCGGATGGCGAGGGGGCGGTTTCGGCCGAGGCGGTGAAGGCGGCGATCCGGCAGCTGATCGACGGCGAGGCGGCGGATGCGATCCTGTCCGACGATACGCTGGTGGACCTGCTGAAGGCCAGGGGGTTCGATGTGGCGCGCCGGACGGTGGCCAAGTATCGCGAGGCGATCGGGCTGGGGAGTTCGGTGCAGCGGCGGCGGCAGAAGGCGTTGGCGCGGATGCGGTAGCCGATATCGCTTGTCGATATTGGGCGGCAAACGACTCCGGGGGGCCGGTGAGGTGGCGAATAACTGCCTGTGCCCCTCCACCACCCTTCGGGTGGTCCCCCTCCCCGTGCCGGGGAGGATCGGGTACGGCTTTGCGGTCGCGGGCGAGTGCGACGTAACGCCGGGGAAAGACAAGGTCTGATCGAACATCAGGCCGGCGTTGGGGCGCCCTTCGCGTGTGGCGCGGGGCGAGAATGCGGCTGTCGGGGTGGGGGTGGCGAATACGTAGCCCTGGCCGTTGCCGGCGGTGGCTCCCCAAGCTTCGCCTGCCCTTACCCTTTGGGCTGCATTCCGTTCAGACTTCAATGCGACCGGCGGAGGGTAGTCTGACGACGCTCCGCTCGACCCTGAGGACAAGAAGCGGACAGTGCGGCGGGTTCGCGAGAGGGCACTGTCGTTACGGATGTCGCTTGGAAGCGACGGCTTCAAATCCTTGCGGACGCTGGTTGCCTGGCCAGGTCTGATGCCCGCGCCATGGCCCGCAACGCCGGCCTGAAACACCGGCGGGGCCTTGTACCCGGGCCGCGACGGATGGGCGGGGCTTATAACCTATATGGAGATATGTGTCAAGTTTCGTATGTCGGCACCGTGCTCATGGAAAGCATGCTTATACTCGGCATTGCTCTTAACAGACTGAAATAATGACATTTTCTCTTTTGTTGCGGCAGATCTGTGGTAATCTTCGCCTGACCGTACCGCCTGGATGACGCAGGCGAGCGGGAAAGGAGGATGTGATGGGCTATATCGAACAGCATTCGCTGGCGAATCGCAGTGGCATGCTCGTCGCCGCGGCGGCGTTGAACGGGTTGGTGATCGTCGGGCTGATGACCGCATTCAACGGGATTCCGTTTCGCGCGCTGATCGATCCGCACTTGCAGGCCTGGCAGGAGCCGGTGGAAACACGGATGCCGCTGGCAACACCCAAGCCCAGAGAGCGTCCGCCGGTTGGCGAGCCGCGCCGTGCCGAGCCAAAGCCGGACGAGGTGTTCATCGACCTGACCCTGAAGCCGGATGGCTTCACGCTGCCGCCCGACCATCCGGGTGGCGATGGCGGTGGCATCGTCAGGCCGCAGCCGCAGGCGCCGCAGTTCACGCCCAAGGCGGCGGCGGTGCTGGGCAATCCGGGGAGCTGGATCGGCGAGGCGGATTATCCCGGCGGAGAGCTGCGCGCCGGGCACGCGGGGACGACGCGGTTTCGACTGGCGATCGGCAGCGACGGGCGGGTCAGCGGTTGCGAGGTCATTGCCAGCAGCGGCTGGCCGGGGCTGGACGAAGCGACCTGCCGGCTGGTTTCGGCGCGGGCGCGGTTCCGGCCGGCGACCGACGACACCGGGGCGGCGACAACCGGATCGTTTGCCAGTGCCGTCCGCTGGGCGATACCGGACTGAACGCCCCCTTGGCGCCGATGCCGGATCGGGCCGGCCGGATATGGTGCGGCCGGCGCGGACGGCCAATCCGTCCGCGCCGGCTTATTTCCGGCAATCGTCCGGGCGTCAGAAGTCGTGGTAGAAGGAGAGGCGATCCGCCAGCAGTTCCTTGGCCACGGTCCGCTTCTGGATTTCGGTCGTGCCTTCGGCGATGCGCATGAGGCGCAGCTCCTCCAGCGTTTCCCACAGGTGAGCCTCGTTGGAGATGCCGACACCGCCGTGAATCTGGATGCAGGTATCGACGATTTCGAAGGCGACGCTGGTGGAATAGAGCTTGGTCATCGAGACTTCGCCACGCACGTCGTCGCCACGGTCCAGCCTCGTCGCGCAATCCATGGCCATGGCATAGGCCGAGTAGAGCTTCGTCGCGCATTCGGCGAGGTAGTTCTGGATCGTCTGGTGTTGCGAGATCGTCTTGCCGAAGGTCCTCCTGATCTTCGAATAGTCGGCGGCCTTGGCCAAGGCCCAATCGGCCAGGCCGAGCGAGCGCGAGATGTGGTTCATGCGGCCGTGCTGGACGCCGGACAGGGCAAGGGCCAGCCCCTTGTCCACATCGCCGATGCGGTAATAATCGGGAATGCGCACGTCGGTGAAGGACAGGATGCCTTCGTTGCCGCCGACGTGGCCGAAGATCCGGAGGATCGATTCGACCTTGAAGCCGGGGGCATTGGTCGGGACATAGAAGCAGGAGAGGCCGCCCTTGCGGGCATTGACCTTTTCCTTGTCGGTGATCGCGTAGACGATGACATAGTCGGCGGTCGGCGACCAGGAGGTCCACTGCTTCATGCCGTTGATGATCCAGTCGTCACCGTCGCGCACGGCAGTGGTCTTCATGCCGTAGGCGTCCGAGCCGGCATCCGGTTCGGTCAGGCCGAAGGCGCCGTGAATTTCGCCCGAGGCGATCGGGGCGAAGACTTCGGCGCGGAGCTTTTCCGATGCGTGCAGCCAGACTTCGTGCGGGCCGCTGGAGAAGCTGGACAGCGCGAAAAACGGCAACTGGGTGAGCAGCGGCCCGCCGAACTTGCGCACGGACGCATAGTGGCAGAGGAAGTAGAGCCGGATGCCGAGGCCGGCGCCGCCCAGTTCGACGGGATTGAACATGCTGTAATAGCCGGCTTTCGCCGCTGCCATGCGGGTGGCGCGCTTGGCTTCGGTGATCTCGGGCGCTTCGAGCCCGCTCGGCAGGTAGTAAAGCCGCTGGTCGGTGATCATCGGCCCGAGCGCCTTCTGGATGGGCATGATCTCGCTTTCGAGGAACCCCAGAAAACCATCGACGATCTGCCGCTCTTCCTCGGTCACGAATATGTTGGGTACGCTAGAATCCGTCATCATCGACTCCCATTGAATTTTGTCGTCACGCCCGCATTTCGCGCTCGCGGCACGGATTCGCGAAGCGGCGGGTTGCGCTCGCACGAGACGTTAGGCGGCAAATGAACGGTGTTGCAAGCACCAATGACCCAAGGTCCATGCTTTGATCTTGCGCCTGCCTTGGGCGATCCGGCTTCGGAGATTGCGTCCCTAGACGGCGGCTCAGGCTTCCAGCTCGACGTCCCAGTAGAGCCAGTCCCGCCAGGTTTCGTGGAGGTGATTGGGCGGGAAGGCGCGGCCGCGTTCCTGCAATTGCCAGTTGGTCGGCCGGATCGGTTCGACCAGCAGGGGCATGTGGGCCTGGCGGGGGGTGCGGCCGCCCTTCTTCATGTTGCAGGGCGCGCAGGCGGTGGCGACGTTTTCCCAGCTGGTGCGGCCGCCGAGGCGGCGGGGGACGACGTGATCGAAGGTGAGGTTGTGCGGGCTGCCGCAGTACTGGCAGGAGAAGCGATCGCGCAGGAACAGGTTGAAGCGGGTGAAGGCGGGGAATTCGGACGGGCGGACATATTGCCGGAGCGCGATGACCGAGGGGAGCTGCATCGTCCAGGTCGGGCTGTGGACGGCGCGATCATAGCTCGAGATGATGTCCACCCGTTCGAGGAACACGGCCTTGATCGCGGTCTGCCAGGGCCAGAGGCTCAGGGGGTAGTAGGACAGCGGGGTGTAGTCCGCATTGAGGACCAGCGCCGGGCAATCGGACAGGTGACGGCTGGACGGGAGATGGTCTGCCCCGCCGGGCGTGCTGCGGGCCTGGGCCGCGTGCTCGATCAACTCAGCGTTGAGCATGGCCTCATGTGGCAACAGGGGATGACGGTTTCACGACAAGTCACGGCGCGAATAAAGGCTTTGGCGGCGCCGGCGTCAAGGCTTGCGTGGCGGTGCAATCCACAGGACAAGCGCGGGCGATGACGGTGGTTCGCACACGTTTCGCGCCGAGCCCGAACGGGGCGCTGCACCTCGGCCATGCCTGGGCGGCGATCGTCGCGCATGACCGGGCGCGGGCGGCGGGGGGCGAATTCCTCCTGCGGATCGAGGACATCGACGGGGTGCGGAGCCGGGCGGAGCTGGCGGCGGAGTTTGCCGACGATCTGCGCTGGCTGGGGCTGGGCTGGGATGGGCCGGTGGTGCGGCAATCGGCGCGGGTCGGGGACTACCGGGCGGCGGGGGAGCGGCTGAGGGGGATGGGGCTGCTCTATCCGTGCCGGTGTTCGCGTGCCGAAGTTGCGGCGGCGGCGACGGCGGTGGGGCCGGACGGGCCGGTCTATCCGGGGACCTGCCGGCGGCGGGAGGTCGATCCGCAAGGGGCGGCGTGGCGGCTGGATGTGGCGGCGGCGATGGCTCGGGTGGGGCCGTTGACCTGGGAGGACGAGCTGGCGGGGGTGCAGGTGGCCGCGCCGGAGCTGTTCGGCGATGTCGTGCTGCTGCGGCGGGATGCGCCGGGGAGCTATCACCTGGCGGCGACGCTGGACGATGCGGCGGACGGGGTGACGGTGGTGACGCGCGGAGCCGACCTGTTTGCCGCGACCCATGTCCACCGGCTGTTGCAGGCGCTGCTGGGCCTGCCGGTGCCGCGCTGGCATCACCATGGGCTGCTGGTGGAGGCGGACGGGGCCGGCGGCCTGCGCAAGCTGGCGAAGCGGCGGGGTTCGCCGGCGCTGGCGGACCTGCGGCGGCGCGGCGAGGACGGGCGGGCGCTGGCCGAGGCGTTGCGCCTGCACCATTTGCCGGCTGGCATTTCGCTGGTCGGGCGCCTACCTTGAGGGGATGAAATACGTTCTCGTTCCGGTCATCATCGGGCTGGTCATCATGGTCGTCGTCAGCCTTGGGCGGGGGATTGCCGCGTTCATGCGGAGCACCCGCGAGGACCTCGACCGGGCTCCGGGGGATGGCCCCTCGCCCATGCAGATCCAGCAGAACCGGATGATGTATGCGCGGATCAAGTACCAGGCGCTGACGATCGTCGTCGTCGCGTTCCTGCTGGCCTTTGCGCGGCACGGTTAGTGCGATGACAAAAAGTGGGAACCGGTTTTTGTCGACAAATCGCACGGCAACAAAAGTCTGGAGCGTGATGGCGCTTCAGCGAAGCGTCATCACGGTCTAGCACATTGGTCAAGCTCAACAAAATCTACACGCGCACCGGCGACGACGGGACCACCGGGCTGGTCGATGGTTCGCGGCGGCCCAAGCATGCGGCGCGGATGGAGGCGATCGGCGCGGTGGACGAGGCCAATTGCGCGATCGGCGTGGCGGCGGTCCTGCTGGCGGGCGGGGAGCACGCGGCGGCGCTCCGGCGGGTGCAGAACGACCTGTTCGACCTTGGCGCCGATCTCGCGACGCCGGGGGTGGATTTTGCGCCTTCCGAGATGACGCTGCGGATCGTGCCGGGGCAGGTCGCCTGGGTGGAGCGGGCGATCGATGCGGTCAACGAAGGGTTGTCGCCGCTGACCAGCTTCATCCTGCCGGGCGGCAGCGAGGCGGCGGCGCGGGTGCATGTGGCGCGGGCCGCGGTGCGGCGGGCGGAGCGGGCGATGGCGGCGCTGGCGGCGGCAGAGCCGGTCAATCCGGCGGCGCTGGCTTACATCAACCGGCTTTCGGACTGGCTGTTCGTGCTGGCGCGGGCGGTGAATGACGGCGGCCGGGCCGATGTGCTGTGGGTGCCGGGGGCCAGTCGGGAACCCTGACGGCCTGCTGCTCGTAAGCGCTCTGTTCGAGACAGGAGTGCGAGATGGCCGACAACAATCGCAAGGACGACGAGCTGGCGCCGGAGACGGTGAACGCTGAGCAGGAAGATGCGGATGCGCAGGCGCAGACCTACCCCGACGACGTGCTGCGTGGCGGGACCGACGATGGGCTGGGCGACAGCGAGAAGGTGCGCACCGGGGACGAGAATGATGACGTGCCGGATCTGGTGGACAAGATGCGGCAGATGGATGCGAGCGGCAGGCTGGACCTCGATGCGTTTCGCGGGGAGCGGAACGATGACGACGAGGAAGGGATGCTGGGGGAGCAGGGGGAGGATTGACCCGCGACTTCACGCGGCTCCTCGCTAGCGCTCGGAGTGGTCCCTCGACTTCGCTCGGGAGGAGCGGGTAATTTTGCTCGAGAGGAGCGGGTGATTTTCAGTCGGGAGCCCAGGGGGATTTGCCGGGTTCGGCGGTCGGCTTCTGGCTGGGAAGTATGGCGGCGACGGCCTGGGCGGCGCCATCGTCCGCGTCTTCGCCCTGCTTGGGGATCATGAACCAGGCCGAGACGAGGACGCTGGCGGCGAACCAGAGGGCGCGCCAGCGGCTGCGGAAGACGGTGTTGAGCCGGGGGCCGAGCATGGACCGCAGGATAGCGGGGCGGGGTTAATCAGCCGTTCGCGGCCTCGCGCTTGAGTTCGTAGAGCAGGTCGAGGGCTTCGCGGGGGCTGAGGGCGTCGATGTCGAGGTCGTTGAGCCGTTCGCGCAGGGTGTCGTACTGTTCTTCGTGGGCCTGGGCGGCGGCGGCGAACAGGGGGAGGTCGCCGAGGCCGGCGGCCAGCCCGCCGGTTTCGGCGCGGCCTTTTTCCAGTTTGGCGAGGACCGCCTTGGCTCTCGCGACGACGGGCGCGGGGACGCCGGCGAGGCGGGCGACGGCGAGGCCGTAGCTCGATTCGGCCGGGCCTTCCGCCAGTTCGTGAAGCAGGACGAGATCGCCCTTCCATTCGCGGGCGCGGACATGGTGGAGGGTCAGCGCCTCGCAGGTTTCGGCCAGGCGCGAGAGTTCGTGGTAGTGGGTGGCGAACAGGCAGCGGCTGCGGTTGCGGCCGTGGACCGATTCCGCCACGGCCCATGCCAGGGCCAGGCCGTCGTACGTGCTGGTGCCCCTGCCCACTTCGTCGAGGATGACGAAGCTCGCCGGCGTGGCCTGGGCGAGGATCGCGGCGGTTTCGACCATTTCGACCATGAAGGTGGAGCGGCCACGGGCGAGATTGTCCGACGCGCCGACGCGGCTGAACAGGCGATCGACCAGGCCGACCGTGGCCGAGGCGGCGGGGACGAACGAGCCGGACTGGGCGAGGAGCACGATCAGCGCGTTCTGCCGCAGGAAGGTGGACTTGCCGCCCATATTGGGGCCGCCGACCAGCCAGAGGCGGTTCGTTTCGGACAAGCTGCAGTTGTTGGCGACGAAACGGTCCTGCCCGCGCGCGAGAGCCGCTTCGACCACCGGGTGGCGGCCGGCTTCGACCGCGAGGACCGGCTCGGCGACGAGGCGGGGGCAGGCCCACTGGCCTTCGGCGGCGCGTTCGGCATGGCTGGCGGCGACATCGAGCCGGGCCAGGGCGGCGGCGGTGCGGGCGATATCCTCGCGGGCGGCGACGGCAGCGGCGACCAGTTCCTCGAAATGGGATTCTTCCGCCGCGAGGGCATGGCCGCCGGCCTCGGCGATGCGGCTGGCTTCGGCGTGGAGGGCGAGCGCATTGAAGCGGACGGCGCCGGCCATGGTCTGGCGGTGAGTGAAGCCGCTGTCCGCCGCCATCAGGCGATCGGCATATCTGGCAGGGACTTCGATGAAATAGCCTAGGACGCCGTTGTGGCGGATCTTGAGGGCCGCGATGCCGGTTTCGTCGCGGTATTTCGCTTCCAATGCGGCGATGGCGCGCCGCGCATTGCCGGACATGCGGCGCAGCTCGTCGAGCGCGGCATCGTAGCCTTCGGCGATGAAGCCGCCCTGGCCGCGTTCGGTCGGCGGGGCGGGGACGAGGGCGCGGGCGAACCAGTCGGTCAGGGCGCCGTGGCCACCGAGCCGGGGGAGCAGGGTTTCGATCAGCGGCGGGCGCAGCGGTTGGGCGGCGAGCAGCGCTTGCAGGCCACGGGCGCCATCGAGACCATCGCGCAGCTGGCCGAGATCGCGCGGGGAGCCGCGACCGGCGACCAGGCGGCCGAGCGCGCGGCCGATGTCCGGCAGGGCGCGCAGGCGGGTGCGCAGATCCTCGCGCAGCAGCGGGGCATCGTGCAGCCACTGGACGGCGGCGAGGCGGGCGGTGATCCCGACGATGTCGGTCAGCGGGGCGGCGAGATCCTCGGCGAGTTGGCGGGCGCCGGCGCCGGTCTGGCAGCGATCCAGGCATTCGAGCAGGCTGCCGGCGCGGGTGCCTTGCGAGGATTGCAGGACTTCGAGGCTGGCGCGGGTCGCCTCGTCCATGGCGAGGTGGCTGCCGGTGGCGCGGATCACCGGGGGGAGCAGCAGTGGCAGGGTGCCGCGCCCGACGTGCTCGAGATAGGCGATCAGGCCGGCGGCGGCGGCGAGCATCGGCCGGGTGAATTGACCGAAGCCATCGAGCGTGGCGACGGCATGGATTGCCTTGAGGCGGGCCTCGCCGCTGTCGCTGGCGAAATCGCGCGCCGGGCGGGGGGTGGCGTTGTCCGGTGCGGCCAGGCCGGTTGGCTGCCAGCCTTCGGGGACGACGCATTCGCTGGCGCCGAGGCGGGCGAGCGCGGCGCCGAGTTCGGCCGGCGCGCATTCCTCCAGTTCCATGCGGCCGGTGGAGATGTCGCAGGCGGCGAGGCCGATCGCCCCGCGCTGTTCGCAGACGGCGGCGAGCATGTTGGCGCGGCGGGGTTCGAGCAGGGCTTCCTCGGTCAGCGTGCCGGCGGTGACGAAGCGGACGATGTCGCGCGCGACCAGCGCCTTGGAGCCGCCGCGTTTTCTCGCCTGCTCCGGCGTCTCGACCTGTTCGGCGATGGCGACGCGGCAGCCGGCGCGGATCAGGCGGGCGAGGTAGGCTTCGGCCGAATGGACCGGGACGCCGCACATCGGGATCGGCGCGCCGGCGTGAGTGCCGCGCGTGGTCAGGGCGATATCGAGCACCTGGGACGCGGCTTTCGCGTCGTCGAAGAACAGTTCGAAGAAATCGCCCATCCGGTAGAACAGCAGGCAATCGGGCGCCTGGGCCTTGAGCGCGAGGTATTGCGCCATCATCGGGGAGGCGGATTCGGACATGCATTCCGGTTAGCCCGGTCAACGGGGAGCCGGAAGGGCACTTGCGCACGCTTTCCCCTATCCCGTTCGGACTGGATTGGTTAGGGGGTGCCAAAGACGAGGAGAAAGCCGCGTGGCCGACGAAAGCAACGTCCGTTTTACCGAGCGCGAGGCGCTGTTCTATCACAAGACGATCCGGCCGGGTAAGATCGAGATCATCGCTTCCAAGCCGATGGCGACCCAGCGCGACCTGAGCCTGGCCTATTCGCCGGGCGTGGCCGTGCCGGTGCAGGCCATCGCCGACGATCCGGCGACCGCCTACGACTATACCGCCAAGGGCAACCTGGTGGCGGTGATTTCCAACGGCACCGCCATCCTCGGCATGGGCGACCTGGGCGCGCTGGCATCCAAGCCGGTGATGGAAGGCAAGGCGGTGCTGTTCAAGCGGTTCGCCGACGTCGATTCGATCGACATCGAGCTGGACAGCAAGGACCCGCAGGCGCTGATCGAGGCAATCGCGATGATGGAGCCGAGCTTCGGCGGCATCAACCTCGAGGACATCAAGGCGCCCGAGTGCTTCATCATCGAGCAGACCCTGCGCGAGCGCATGAAGATTCCGGTCATGCACGACGACCAGCACGGCACCGCGATCATCGCCGCCGCCGGGCTGATCAACGCCTGCCTGCTGACCGACCGCCGGCTCGACGAGATCAAGGTCGTGGTCAACGGCGCCGGCGCCTCGGCGCTCGCCTGCACGGCGCTGATCAAGTCGATGGGGGTGCGCCACGAGAACGTGACGGTGTGCGATTCCAAGGGGGTGATCTACAAGGGCCGGGCCGGCATCGACCAGTTCAAGTCGGCCCATGCGATCGAGACCGAGGACCGGACGCTGGCGGAAGCGCTGCGCAGCGCCGACGTGGCGCTGGGGCTTTCGGTGGCCGGCGCGATCACCCAGGACATGGTCAAGGCCATGGCCCGCCAGCCGATCATCTTCGCCATGGCCAACCCGGACCCGGAAATCACCCCGCCCGACGTGGCGGCGGTGCGGCCGGACGCCATCGTCGCCACCGGGCGTTCGGACTATCCGAACCAGGTCAACAACGTGCTCGGCTTCCCGTTCATCTTCCGGGGTGCGCTCGACGTCCATGCGACGGCGATCAACGAGGAGATGAAGATCGCCGCGGCGCGGGCGATTGCCGAGCTGGCGCGCGAGCAGGTGCCGGAGGAAGTGGCGGTGGCCTATGGCCGCAACCACAGCTTCGGCCGCGAATACATCATTCCGGCGCCGTTCGACCCGCGGCTGATGGAGGTCGTGCCCAGCGCGGTGGCCAAGGCGGCGATGGATTCTGGCGTGGCCAGGAAGCCGATCGAGGACTTCGAGAAGTATCGCCACGAGCTGAAGAGCCGGCTGAACCCGACGACTTCGGTGCTGACCAGCGTCTACGAGCAGGTCAAGGCGAACCCCAAGCGGGTGATCTTCGCCGAGGCGGAGAACGAGGTGGTGCTGCGCGCGGCGATCCAGTTCCGCGACTTCGGCTATGGCACGCCGGTGCTGGTCGGCCGGACCAAGGCGGTTCGCGACCAGTTGGCCGCGCTCGGTGTCACCGATGTCGACAGCTACGAGATTCACAACGCGGCGGTGACCGAGCGCACCGACGAGATGATGAAGGTGGTCTACGAGCGGCTGCAGCGGCGCGGTTTCCTCGAACGCGACGTGCGGCGGATGATCAACCAGGATCGCAACGTCTTCGCCAGCGCGATGCTCAAGCTCGGCATGGGCGATGCGCTGGTGACCGGCATCACCCGGCCGTTCGGCCAGACCATCCGCGAAGTGCGCCAGGTACTGGACCCGAAGCCCGGCCACCTGCCGTTCGGCGTGCACCTGATGGTCGGCAAGAACACCAGCGTGTTCCTGGCCGACACGACGGTCAACGAACGGCCCAGCCCGGAAGAGCTGGCGGTGATCGCCAAGGGCACGGCGGCGGTGGCACGGCGGCTCGGCCATGAGCCGCGCGTGGCGTTCCTCTCGTGGTCGACCTTCGGCAATCCGCAGGGCAAGTGGCTGGACAACATCCGCGAGGCGGTGGCGATTCTCGATGCCGACAAGGATGTCGGTTTCGAATACGAGGGCGAGATGGCGCCGGATGCGGCGCTCAACCCGCGCATCATGGAGTTCTACCCGTTCAGCCGCCTGTCCGCCCCGGCCAACGTGCTGGTCATGCCGGGGCTGCAATCGGCCAATATCTCGGCCAAGCTGCTCAAGGAGCTGGGCGGCAACGCGACGATCGGGCCGATGCTGCTGGGCATGGAAAAGCCGGTGCAGATCGTGCCGATGACCGCGATCGCGCCGGACGTGCTGATGCTGGCGGTGCTGGCGGCGAGTTCGGTGGTGGATTGAGCCCGTCAGGATCGCTTGTCGATCCTGACGTACAAAAGCCGCCGGATGGCGATCCAGGGGATCACCGGGGGCCGGGGATGGTACATCCCCGGCCTTCGCTTTTCTTCAAACGGCCTCGATCAGCACCGTGTCGATCGTGAAGCTGCCGTCAGGTTCGATTGTGAAATGATCCGCGACCTCGGCGCTGGCCAGCGACTGGAGCGTGCGGATGGCGGCGGCGCGATCCGGTGGGGTGCGCATCCGGGCGGTCCAGCTGGCGAAATCCATCCGCAGCCGGCCGGTGATGACCGAGCGGATGGTGAATCCGGCCTGTTCGAGCAGGCGGCGCCATTCGGCTTCGGAATAGTCGCGGGCGTGGGAGGGGTCGCGCAGGAGTTCGACCGCCTGCAGGTGGCTGTCGGCAGCGGCGAGCGGCGGGGCGATGACATCGGCGAACAGGGCCGGGGCGCCGGGCGCGAGCACGCGGCGGGCTTCGCCGAGACCGGCCGGCAGATCGCCCCAGTGGTGGGCGGAAAAGCGGCAGGCGAGGAAATCGAACGTGGCCGGGGCGAAGGGCAATGCTTCGGCCGGGGCGACGGCGACGCCGATGTTCGGCAGGGCGCGGCGGGTGGCCTCGGCGGCGACGGCGCCGGTCATCTCGGCGGAGAGATCGCAGGCGGTGACGCGCGCGGCGTGGGGGGCCAGCGCATAGGCGACGTGGCCGCCGCCGCAGCCGAGATCGAGCGCGTGGGCGGGGCGCAGGGCGGCGGCGCGCGCGGCGATGTGGGCGAGATCGGCGCCCTCGGCATGGACCGCGCTGGCGACATAGGCCTGCGCGGTCGGGCCGAACTGGGACTGGACGAGGGTGTCGTGGGTTTCGCTCATCTGCCCTTGATGGAGAATCGTGGCCATGGTGGCAAGGCTTGCGCGGCGAGACCCGGGGCTTACAGGCTTGCCCCTGGCGCGGCGAAACCGCTAAGAGCCGCGTTGCCATTGCCGGAGAGGACCGCCCATATGAAGACCCGCGCTGCCGTTGCGTTCGAGGCGAAAAAGCCGCTGGAGATCGTCGAGCTGGACCTGGAAGGGCCGAAGGCGGGCGAGGTACTGGTCGAGATCATGGCGACGGGCGTGTGCCACACCGATGCCTATACGCTCGGCGGGTTCGACAGCGAGGGGCTGTTTCCCTGCGTGCTGGGCCACGAGGGCGCGGGGATCGTGCGCGAGGTGGGTGCCGGCGTAACCTCGGTCGTGCCGGGGGACCACGTCATTCCGCTGTACACGCCGGAATGCCGGCAGTGCAAATCCTGTCTTTCCGGCAAGACCAACCTGTGCACCGCCTTGCGCGCCACCCAGGGCCAGGGGCTGATGCCGGACGGGACTTCGCGGTTTTCCTACAAGGGGCAGCCGGTGTTCCACTACATGGGCTGCTCGACCTTCTCGAACTTCACCGTGCTGCCGGAGATCGCGGTGGCGAAGATCCGCGAGGACGCGCCGTTCCAGAGCTCGTGCTACATCGGCTGCGGGGTGACGACCGGGGTCGGCGCGGTGATCAACACCGCGAAAGTGCAGGTCGGCGACAATGTCGTCGTCTTCGGGCTGGGCGGCATCGGGCTCAACGTCATCCAGGGGGCGCGGCTGGCCGGGGCCGGGGCGATCATCGGGGTCGACATCAACGCCGACCGCGAGGAATGGGGGCGGCGGTTCGGCATGACCGGCTTCCTCAATTCGAAGGGCATGAGCCGGGAGGACATCGTCGCGGCGATCGTGCGGATGACCGACGGCGGGGCGGACTATACCTTCGACGCGACCGGCAACACCGAGGTGATGCGCACGGCGCTGGAAGCCTGCCATCGCGGCTGGGGGACCTCGATCATCATCGGCGTGGCGGAAGCCGGCAAGGAAATCGCCACCCGGCCGTTCCAGCTGGTGACCGGGCGCAACTGGCGGGGGACCGCGTTCGGCGGCGCCAAGGGGCGCACGGACGTGCCCAAGATCGTCGACATGTACATGGCCGGCAAGATCGAGATCGACCCGATGATCACCCATGTCATGGGGCTGGACGAGATCAACACCGCCTTCGACCTGATGCACGAGGGCAAGTCGATCCGTTCGGTGGTGGTCTACTGAGCGGATCGCCGCAGGCCTGGAACGGGCTGGCGGGTGTTTGCTGCAATGCAATAATTGTGTGATAGTGATGGGCGGACCGGACAGCTTTCCGAGCGAGGGAACGGTTGCGCCATGGACATACAGCACAAAGCAGACCTGCCTGCGGAACCGGCGGCGCGCAATGGCGTGCAGCGGGCGAGGCTTTCGTTCGACCAGCTGATCGGCGACCGGCTGGCGCGGTTGTTCGGCCGGGGTCCGCGCCGGGACGACGCGGCGAGCCTGCTGAAGGATGCGCAGGCGCTGCTTTCGCTGCGCGGGCGCGCTTCCGGGCCGGCGCTGGCTTCGGCCTTCCTCGACCGCTACGAATCGTTCGGGCTGGCCGAACGGCAGGCGTTCCTTCGCCGGCTGCATGGAGACAACGGGCGGGACCGGGAGGCCATTGCCGCCGCCATCGCCGCGTGGACGGCGGAGCCGGGCGATGCGGCCGTCGCGGCCCTGCATGAGGCGACCGAGGCGCCCTGCGCGCGGCTGCTGCGGATACTCAACCTGGCGCCGGGCGGCACCCGGCGGCTGATCGCCATGCGGGCGGACCTGCTGGGGATTGCCGACAAGGCGCCGGAGCTGCGGATGTTGGACCGCGAGTTCGAGGAGGCATTTGCTGTCTGGTTCAACGCCGGGTTCCTCGAACTGCGGCGGATCGACTGGAATGCGCCGGCGGCGGTGCTGGAGCGGCTGATCGGCTATGAAGCGGTGCATTCGCTGGCCGGATGGGACGATCTGAGGCGGCGGGTCGAGCCGGCAGACCGGCGCTGCTATGCGTTCTTCCATCCGCAGATGGCGGACGACCCGCTGATCTTCGTCGAGGTGGCGCTGACCGACGCGCTGCCCGAGGCGATCGGCGCGATCATCGGCAGCGAGGCGGTGCCGATCGACCCGCGCGCGGCGACATCGGCGATCTTCTATTCGATCTCCAACTGCCAGGCGGGGTTGCGGGGGATTCCCTTCGGCAATTTCCTGATCAAGCAGGTGGTGGCGGTGTTGCGCGCGGAATTGCCGCAGTTGCGCCAGTTCGCCACATTGTCGCCGGTGCCGGGGTTTGCCCGCTGGCTAGCGGGCGAAGGGGGCGGCGAGCCGCTGCCCGAGCCGCAGGACCTGCGCCGGCTCTGCGCGCGCTACATCATGACCGCGCGGGACCGGCGCGGGCAGGTGCTCGACCCCGTGGCGCGGTTCCACCTCGGCAACGGGGCGCGGCTGGAGGCGGTCCATGCCGGCGCCGACCTTTCGGCGAAAGGCCAGCGGGAATCGCATGGGGTGATGGTCAACTACCTCTATGACCTGGCGATGATCGAGCAGAACCATGTGCGGCTGTTCGAGGGCGGCGAGGTGGCGGTTTCCCGCCAGGTGGAGGACCTGCTGAAGCCGCGCAAGGAGAAGGGCGGCAAGGGGCGAGCGGAGGCTTCGGCAGAGGCGGGATGATACGCCCGTCAGGAGGGCTTTGCCCTCCTGAAACCACCCGGCAAAGGCGAAGCCTTTGCAAACCTGTCTCTGGAAAATGACCGACCCCGCAGTGTCATGCTGTCCAAAAGGGATCGTGGGTCGAGGGGCTCAGCCCCTCGCGGGTGCAGGGCAGCGCCCTGCATTTTCTTCCATCAATGACCGGGAAACGCCATCAGGGCATCCACCGTCAGGCCCGCGGCGCGCAGGCGGTCGGCGCCGCCGAGGTCGGGGAGATCGATGACGAACAGGGCGTGGTCGGCGCGCGCGCCGGCCTGGCGGATGAGCTGGACCGCCGCCTGGGCGGTGCCGCCGGTGGCGATCAGGTCATCGACGATGACGACGTTCTGGCCGGGCGAGACGGCGGTGGGATCGACCTCCAGGGTATCGGTGCCGTATTCGAGCGCATAGTCGAGCGCGAGGACCGGGACCGGGAGCTTGCCGGGCTTGCGGACGAGGACGAAGGGCAGGCCGAGGCGGGCGGCGATGGCGGCGCCAAAGATGAAGCCGCGCGCCTCGATGCCGGCGATCGCTTCGGCTCCGGCGGCAGCCGCGCGTTCGGCCAGGTGTTCGACCGTGGCCTTGAGGCCGGGGCCATGGCCGATCAGCGTGGTGATGTCGCGGAACAGGATGCCGGGCTTGGGGAAGTCCGGGATCGTGCGGATCAGGGGCTTGAGGTCTTCGGCGGTCATCGTTGGCCCTCGCATTCAGAAAGTGAGAGTCCCGGGGCGTTACGCCCCGGACCCCGGACCTGTCTTCGTCGCGCGCCATTCCGCCCGAGCGCAAGGCCGCCGCGTGGCAGGCGATAAATCCGCCTCGCGGCATGGCGCCGACCACGATGGGTCTGCCACGCCGCCAAGTCCTTTTCGCATTTCATTCGTTCCCGATACGAAAACACCCCCTGCATCGGCCGATGCAGGGGGTGTTTGTTCGAACCCGGTCACGCGGACGGCCTCAGTGGCCCTTCTTTTCCGCCCAGACGTTGCGGTAGGCCATGTAGGCGAGAGCCGTGGCGAAGATCAGGAAGCCGAGGACGGCGAGGCCGGTCTGGTGGCGCTTTTCGAGCTTGGGCTCGGCGGTCCAGACGAGGAAGGCGGAGACGTCCTTCGCCATCTGGTCGACAGTCGGCTTGGTGCCGTCGCTGTAGGACACCTGGCCTTCGCTGGTCAGCGGCGGCGGCATCGAGATGTTGAGGTTGGCGAAATAGGGGTTGTAGTGGAGGCCATCCGGGGTCTTCGCCTCGGGGAACCGCTTGAGCAGTTCGGCCGGCTGCGGCTGGTAGCCGGTAAGCAGCGAGTAGACGTAGGCGGCGCCGCCGTGGCGGGCCTTGGCGATCAGCGAGAGATCCGGCGGCGAGCCCTGGCCGGCATAGACGACCGGCGGGAAGTGATCGGCGGGCAGGCCCTTGTGCGACTTTACTTCGCCGGTCTTCGGATCGTAGACCGGAACCTGCGCCTTGGCGGCGATGGCCTTCACTTCGGCTTCGTTGTAGCCGAGCGCCGCGAGATCGCGGTACGAGACGTAGCGCAGCGCGTGGCAGTTGGCGCAGACTTCCTGGTAGACCTGGAAGCCGCGCTGCAGCTGGGCGCGGTCGAACTTGCCGAAGTTGCCGTCGCTGGCGAGCTCGAGGTGCTTGGGGTGTTCATGGAACGCCTTTTCCACCGAGTGCGGCAGGCCGTCATGCGAGAGGCCGATGACCCCCAGCGCGAGAGACCACAGCAGCGCCACGGCGAAGAACAGGCCGGCGAGGAAGGATAGGATGCGGATCATCGTGTTCGTGCCCCTCGCTCGTGTCAGGCTTTCGCGGCCAGCGCCGCGTGGTCATCGGCACCCAGGACCGCCTCGGTGATCGAGAACGGCAGCGGGTCCGGCTTCTCGATCGAGGAGACGATCGGGACAATGACCAGGAAGTGGAGGAAATAATACATCGACGCGATCTGGCTGATGATCACGTAAGGTTCTTCGGCCGGCGAGCCGCCGCAGTAGCCGAGCACCAGGGCATCGACGACCAGGGCATAGAAGAACTTGCGATAGAGCGGGCGATAGCGGGCCGAGCGGACCGGCGAGCGATCGAGCCAGGGCAGCAGGAACCAGATCAGGATGGCGCTGAACATGGCGAGCACGCCCATCAGCTTGGCCGGAATGATCAGGAAGTCCTGGGTGAAGGCCCGCAGGATCGCGTAGAACGGCCAGAAGTACCATTCGGGGACGATGTGCGCCGGGGTCTGCATCGGGTTGGCCGGGATGTAGTTATCCGGGTGGCCGAGCGCGTTGGGCATGAAGAACAGCATCGCGCAGTAGCCGATCAGGAACACGCCGAGGCCGAAGCCGTCCTTCGCCGTGTAGTACGGATGGAACGGCACGGTGTCGCTCTCGCTCTTGACCTCGACGCCGGTGGGGTTCGACGAGCCGGGGATGTGCAGCGCCCAGATGTGCAGGACGACGACCGCGGCGATGACGAACGGCAGCAGGAAGTGCAGCGAGAAGAAGCGGTTGAGCGCGGCATTGTCCGGCGCGAAGCCGCCGAGCAGCCAGGTGCGCAGGGCATCGCCGACCAGCGGGATCGCCGAGAACAGGCCGGTGATGACCTGGGCGCCCCAGTAGCTCATCTGGCCCCAGGGCAGCACGTAGCCCATGAAGGCGGTGGCCATCATCAGCAGGAAGATGACGACGCCGAGCAGCCAGATCATCTCGCGCGGAGCCTTGTACGAGCTGTAGTAGAAGCCGCGGAAGATGTGGATGTAGACGACGACGAAGAACGCCGAGGCGCCGTTGGCGTGCGCATAGCGCATCAGCCAGCCCCAGTTGACGTCGCGCATGATGTGCTCGACCGAATCGAACGCGACGCCGGTGCTGGCGGCATAGTGCATCGCCAGGATGATGCCGGTGACGATCTGGAGCGCGAGACAGAAGCCGGCGAGGACACCGAAGTTCCACGCATAGTTCAGGTTGCGCGGGACCGGATAGCCGGCGCCGACCGCGTTGTAGACAAAGCGCGGCAGGGGCAGCTTCTCATCCAGCCAGGTCATGACCGGGTGGGTCGGCTTGTATTCGTTCGCCCAGGGAAAGCTCATTTGCGTGACCTCGGTAAATTGAAACGTCAGCCGACCTTGACGACGGTATCGGACGTGAACTCGTATTCGGGAACCAGCAGGTTCTTGGGCGCCGGACCCTTGCGGATACGGGCGGCGGTATCATACGCGGAGCCGTGGCACGGGCAGAAGTAGCCGCCGAATTCGCCCTTTGTCTCACCCTCGCCGGCGCCGAGCGGCACGCAACCGAGGTGGGTGCAGACGCCCATGGTGATCAGCCAGTTTTCCTTGCCCGGCTTGGTGCGCTGTTCGAGGGTCTGGGGATCGCGCAGCGTGCCGACATCGACCTTCTTCGCCTCGGCGATTTCGGTCGGGGTCAGGTTGCGGACGAACATCGGCTGCTTGCGGAACACCGCCTTGATCGCCTGGCCGGGCTTGATCGCGCTGATGTCGATCTCGGTCGAGCTTTCGGCGAGGACATCGGCCGAGGGGGCCATCTGGCTGATCAGCGGGTAGAGCACCGAGACGCCGGCGACGCCGGCCGCGCTGACCGCGGCGATATTGATGAAATCGCGCCGCCGCACCCCTTCTCCATGTTCAGAGGTGCCGATGACCGCTTCGTCTGCCATGTTAGACCCTTAGCTGCTGCGCCCACGCCGCAAGGCCGGCGCCATTCAAATCGACCGTCGTGCGAGCCAAGGACAGAGTGCCGCCCGAGAGACCGGACCCCGCTGCATTTCCCCGAGCGGCACGAAAATGCCGCAGGAAGCCCCCTGAATGCCCGCCTTCGACCCGGGCATGGCCCGGGCAGATACCGACTTGGCCGGCCTGATAGACGCGAAAGCCCCGGCTGCCAATGGCATTTTTCGCCGGTTTTGCAGCCGGCCGGGGTGGCCCTGTTTTCAGCCCCTGGGCAGGCCGATCAGCGAGAACTGGCGACCATAGGCCGGTTCGCCGCGATGGGTCGCGCGGCGGAAGGAAAAGAAGCGGGATTCATCGGCATAGGTGTCCAGCCCGAGCGATTCGACGGTGGCGACGCCGGCGGCGGCGAGGCGATCGGCGACGAAGGCTTCGAGGGCGAACTGCCAGTGGCCGGCGCGGCCGGGGGCGAACAGGCGGGCGTGGCCGGCGGCCTGCGCGAGCAGGCGATCGCGGAAGGAATCGTCCACCTCGTAGCTCGACTGGGCGATGCAGGGGCCGATGGCGGCGGCGATGTGCTCGCGGCGTGCGCCGAGTGCTGTCATCGCCGCGACGGTGTTCTCGACGACGCCGGCGACGGCGCCCTTCCAGCCGGCGTGGGCGGCGGCGATGACGCCGGCCGCGCGGTCGGCCAGGAGCACGGGGGCGCAATCGGCGGTGACGATGCCGAGCAGGTGGCCGGGGGTGGCGGAGACGAGGGCGTCGGCGTGGGGGCGTTCGGCTTCCGGCCATTCCCCGGCGGTGACGCAAGCGGGGGAGTGGACCTGGTAGACGGTGACCAGGCGAGCACCGGGGAGGATCGCTTCGGCGGCGCGGGCGCGGTTGCTGGCGACGGTTTGCGGGTCGTCCCCGGCGCCGAGGCCGACGTTGAGGCTGGCAAAATGTCCGGATTCCGGGCCGGTGGAGGCCCCTCCCCTGCGGCCGAGGAAGCCGTGGGGAAGGCCTGCCAGCGCCGAGGCCGCGATGACCTCAACCAAGGCTGCGCGAGGCCTGTTCGAAGGTGTCGCGCGACAGGCCGGGGGTGGCGACGATGCGTTGCAGTTCGGCCTTCATCAGCGCCGAGCGGCCCGGCTCGATGCGCCGCCAGCGGCCGAGCGGGGGGACGAAGCGGGCGGCGGTCTGCGGGTTGATCGGGTCGAGCGCGAGGATCAGGTCGGCGATCATCCGGTAGCCTGCGCCATCCGCCGCGTGGAACGCCCCGGCGTTGACCGCGAAGCCCATGTAGAGGGCGCGGACGCGGTTGGGGTTGGTCATGGTGAAATCGGGGTGCCGGGCCAGCGTAAGGACGTGCTGGAGCGCTTGCGGGTGGAGCGAGCCGGACTGGAGGGAGAACCATTTGTCGATCACCAGGGCGTTGCCCTGGTAGCGGCGGTGGAAATCGGCGAGGAATTCCTCCCGCACGGGGCTGTCCAGCCCGGTAAGCACCATCAGCGCGCCCTGGCGGTCGGTCATGTTGGTGGCCGACGAATACTGGCCGGCGGCGCGGCGGGCGGCTTCGGCCGGATTGGCGGCGGCGAGCAGGGTCAGGGCCAGGGTCTTGACCTTGCGGGCGCCCTTGCCGGTGGCATCGAGGGTGAACGGCACGGCGGTGGCGCGATCATGCAGGGCGGCGAGTTCGCCGGCAAGTTCATGGCCGATGCGGGCCTTGAGCGCCTCGCGCGCGGCGCGGATGGCCTGGGGATCGCTGGTGGCGAACTGCTCGGCGAGGTACGACTCGGTCGGCAGCGCCAGCAGTTCGCCGCGCATCAGGTCGTCGAGCGCATTGTCCGCCAGCACTGCGCGACAGGCGGCGACGATGGCGTCGGCGCCGCCGGCATCGCCGGTGCCGGCGACCGCGCCGACGAGGTGGCGCACGGCGAGGCTCTGCAAGGCCTCGTAGCGGGCGAACGGGTCGTCGTCGTGGGCGGCGAGGAATACGAGGTCGTCCACCGTGGTGTCGGCGGTGATGGCGACGGGGGCGGCGAAGCCGCGATTGAGCGAGAGCACCGGGCGGCTGGCGAAGCCGGGAAAGCGCAGCTCGGCCTCGGCCTGGTCGAGCACGACGAGCTGTTCGCCGCCATGGGTACCGGTATCGCGGTCGTAGAGGGCGAGGCGCAGCGGGATCGGCATCGGCGACTTGTCGGGCTGGCCGGGGGTGGCGGGGACGACCTGGGCGAGCCGCAGCACGGCCTCGCCGCCCTCGTGCGAAAGGCTGGCGGTGACCTGGGGGGTGCCGGCCTGCGAATACCACAGGCGGAACTGCTTGAGGTCCAGCCCGGCGCCGTCCTCGATCGCGCGGATGAAGTCCTCGCAGGTGGCGGCCTCGCCATCATGGCGCTCGAAGTAGAGATCGGTGCCCTGGCGGAAGCGTTCCGGCCCCGACATCGTGCGCATCATGCGGATGACTTCGGCGCCCTTGTTGTAGATGGTGGCGGTGTAGAAGTTGGAGATTTCCTGGTAGGAATCGGGGCGGATCGGGTGGGCCAGCGGGCCGGAATCCTCGGGGAACTGGGCCGAGCGCAGGACGCGGACATCCTCGATCCGCTTGACCGGGGCCGAGCCCATGTCGGCGCTGAACATCTGGTCGCGCAGGACGGTGAAGCCTTCCTTGAGGGAGAGCTGGAACCAGTCCCGGCAGGTGACGCGGTTGCCCGACCAGTTGTGGAAGTATTCGTGAGCGATGACGCCTTCGACGCCATCGTAGTCGGCATCCGTCGCCGTCTCGGGATCGGCCAGGACGTAGCGGGTGTTGAAGACGTTGAGGCCCTTGTTCTCCATCGCCCCCATGTTGAAATCCGAGACGGCGACGATGTTGTAGAGATCGAGATCGTATTCGCGGCCAAAGACCTCCTCGTCCCACTTCATCGAGGCGATCAGCGAGCGCATGGCGTGGTGGGTGCTGTCCTCGTCACCCGGGCGGACCCAGATGTTGAGCGCGACCTCGCGCCCGCTCATCGTCGTGAAGGTGTCGGAATGGGCGACGAGATTGCCGGCGACCAGCGCGAACAGGTAGCTCGGCTTGGGCCAGGGATCGTGCCATTCGGCCCAGTGGGTCGTGGCTGAATCGGCGCCGGTGGCGGTGCAGTTGCCGTTGGACAGGAGCACCGGGAACAGGCTGCGGTCCCCCTCCATGCGGACGCGGTAGATCGAGAGCACGTCCGGGCGATCGGGGAAGAAGGTGATACGGCGGAAGCCCTCGGCCTCGCACTGGGTGCAGAGCATCGCGTTGGAGGCGTAGAGCCCCATCAGCTGGCTGTTGGCGATCGGCTGGAGGACCGTGTCGATCTCGACCTCGTGGTGCGTGGCGGCGAGGTCGATCAGCAGGTCCGCGCCGTCCATGCGCCAGTCGTCGCGGGCGATGCCGTCCACCCGCACGGCGTGGGCGGCAATGCCGTCGCCATGGAGCCGCAGCGGGCCGGTGCCGGGGCGGGCCGGGTTGCGCTCGACCGAGAGGCGGGCGGTGACGCGGGTCTCCTCCAGCCCGAGGGCGAAATCGAGCGCGACCTGCGGGACGAGCCAGGCGGGGGGGCGGTAGTCCTCGCGGCGGATCACGGGGGGTGCGGCGGCGGTTTCGGGCGAAGTGGCGATATCCATGGGCCTTACTTAAGACATGCTCTTCCGATTGCCAGCCGCTGCATTATGGATGGGCCGATGAAAAGACTGTTCGTGTTCGGGCTGGGCTATTCGGCGAGGCGGATCGCCGGGTTGTGGGAGGCCGGTGGCGGGGAGGTGATCGCCACCGGGCGGGATGGCATGCTGTCGTTCGACGATGCCGGCAATGTCGCCGCGGCGCTGGCGGATGCGGATGTCGTGCTGTCTTCGGTGCCGCCGGACGGGACCGGGGAGGACCCGGTGCTGGAGCGGTATGGCCGGCTGCTGGGCGGCAGGACGCTCGCCTATCTTTCCTCGACCGGGGTCTATGGCGATACCGGCGGGGCCTGGGTGGACGAGAGCGCGCCGGTGGTCGGGGCCGGTGGCCGGGGGCGGCGGACGGCGCGGGCCGACGCGGATGGGCGCTGGCTCGCGCAGGGGGCGCGGGTGTTCCGCCTGCCGGGCATCTATGGGCCGGGGCGCAGCGCGCTCGACCGGGTGCGGAGCGGCGCGGCGCGGCGGATCGACCTGCCCGGGCAGGTGTTCAGCCGGGTCCATGTCGACGACATCGCCACGGGCGTTATCGCCGGGCTGGCGGCCCCGCCGGGCGCCTACAATCTCGCGGACGACCGGCCTTGCAGCCAGAACGCGGTGATCGAGGAGGCCTGCCGGCTGCTGGGGGTGGCGGCGCCGCCGCTGCAGGGGCTGGACGAGGCTGGTTTGTCGCCGATGGCGCTGGCCTTCTATGCCGAGAACCGGCGGGTGGCGAACGGCAAGGCCAAGCGGGCGTTGGGCTGGCGGCCCCGCCATGCCGACTGGAAAGCCGGCCTGCGCCAGTGCCTTGAGGCTGGCTGAAACCGGCGGGGCCTTACGGGGTTGAATGCGCGTGTGCCTGTTGGAGGAGACGCGATGACCACGACCCGCACCACGCCTTCGCCCGCCAGCGCCGGGATCGCCATCGCCGGCGAGGTGCTGGGACGCAGTTCGACCGCCGCAATCGTCACGAGGCGGCAGGAGGGACTCGACATTGCCGTGCGGCAGGAGCGGGACAGTCTGTGGGTGGAACTGCGGCGTGACGGGGAAGGCGGGCTGGCATTGCGGATGCCGGTGTTCAGCCCGGATGCGCGGAGCCGGGCGATCGCTGTCGACGGCGCGCTGGCGGCGGTGGCCTGCGAGGGCAGGCTGGGGACGGGGCGGCTGGTGCTGCGGGGCGATCGGTCCGGGCTGGAGCAATTGCGCGCCACGTTCGAATTCACGCCCAACCGCGACCTGGCATTCGGGGAATTGCCGCGCGATCTCGTGCCGTTCGGGGCGGACGGCGATCCGGCCGGGACCGAGGGGCGGATCGAGGCCAGCCAGCGCAAGCTCAACACCGGGCTGCTCTATTTCACCCTGAGCAAGCCCGATGTCGGCAAGGTGCTCTATGTGCAGAACCTGACCGCGCTGAACGACTATTTCAACGCGACGGGGAGCAAGCCGGAAAATGCGGTCGGCGGGGCGTGGCCGGAACTGGGGTATCGGCCGCCGGTCTCGCCGGAGACCGGCAGGGCAGTGCTGCCGGCCGGCAGGACGCTGGTTCTCTACGACACGATCCTTTCGATCCGTGCCTATCCGCAGCGGAGCGAGGACGATTCAGCCTGGCAGTTCCTTGACATGCTGGGCGGGATCTACCCGTGGTTGAACCCACCGGTGCCGGCGTTCCGCGACTGGCCGGCGCGGGCGGAGCGGACCGTGCGCGACCTGATGCACGCGCCGGAGGCGAGCATCGAGCACTACGGGCATCGCTATTTCCATCCCTACACCGCCAGCGAATATCCCGATGTCATGGTGCAGGCGTCGCTCGCTTCGGCACTTGACCAATGGGGACGATGGCGGGGGGTGCGCCATCCGCTGGAGCGACAGGCGGTGGCCGGCCTGGACCGGTTCTATGACCCGAAGGTCGGTTCGGTGCGGCGCTATCTGCCCAATGTCGGGCCGGACAAGAACGCCGATGCGGTCGACAGCTGGTATCTCTATCATCCGTTGCTGAACCTCGCCAACCTGGCGCTGGCCGGGGTGGCGGAGGCGCGCGAACTGTTCCTCGCCTCGCTCGAGTATGGCATTCGGGCGGCGCGGCATTTCCGCTACAAATGGCCGATCCTCTACGACATGCGCGATTTCTCGGTGATCCAGGCGGTGGCCGAGGCCGACCGGCGCGGACAGACGGACGTCGGCGGGATCTATGCCTGGGTCATGCTGCAGGCGTTCGAGCTGACCCTGGAGCGGCGCTACATCGACGAGGCGCTGGCGGCGATCGAGGCGGCGCGTGGGATGCGCTTCGACCTCAACTACCAGGCCAACCTGACCGCCTGGGGGGCGGCGGCGTGCATCCGGCTGTGGCGGATCACCGAGCGCAAGGACTTGCTGACCCAGAGCTACGTCTACCTCGCCAGCTTCTTCCACAATGCCCAGATGTGGAAGAGCGAGATCGGCATGAGCGCGCGGTGGACCAACTTCCTCGGCGTCACCTGCCTGCACGATGCGCCCTATATGGCGGCTTACGAGTGCTTCGATTCCTATGCCGCGTTCGAGCGCTATCTCGATTACGGCGGGCCGGACCTGATCCCCAGCGTGCGGCTGCTGGTCGGCGAATATTGCCGCCATGCGCTGGACCGGGCGTGGTTCTACTATCCCGATGCCCTGCCTCCCGAGGCGCTCGCGGCGAAAAATCGCAACGGCTACATCAATCCGGCGCTAAGCTTTCCGGTCGAGGACCTCTATCCCGATGGCCAGCAGGCGGGCCAGGTCGGGCAGGAGATCTATGGCGGCGGGGCGGCGATGATCTATGCCAGCCGGGCGTTCCGGCGGCTGGAGGGGGCGCCGTTCGTGCTGTTCTGCGATTGCTTTGTCCGGGCGATCCACCGGATCGACGGACACACCGTCAGCCTCAGGATCGACGGGCACAGCGGGACGATGGCGCGGCTGGCGCTGGTGGGCGAAGGGCTGGGCCGGCTGGCGGCGGCGGTGACGACGGCGGCGGGCGAAAGGCTCGCATTCACCGAGGCCGAGGGGCGGGTCGAATGCTGGGTGCCGGCCGATTCGGCGATGGTGCTGACCTGGAGGGCTGATTCCGGGTAGTCGTCAGCGGGCGAGTTGCCGGGCGAGCCATTGGCCGAGCGCGTGGTGGCCGCGCTGGTTGAGGTGCAGGGCATCGCGGCGCAGCGCGGGTTGCGCGTCCGCCGGGGCGAAGGCGGGGGCGGGATCGAGGAAGGCGCAGTGCGCTTCGGCGGCCGCTTCGCGCGCGGCCAGGCGGTAGGGCTGGAGGCGGCGTTCCATGGCTGGCGATCCGGCCGGCGGTGGCGCGAGGATCACGACATCGGCGCCGCGCGCGGCGTGGGCGGCGGCGAGGTGTGCGAGGGCGGCGCGGAATTCGGTGAGAGGCACCGGGCGGCGGCGGCCGAGCCAAGCGCGCGGGGCGGCATCGTTGCTGCCGTAGAGCAGGATGACGAGAGCGGGCGGGTCTTCGGCGTTGCTGGCCGTGGCCCAGCGGGCGGCGCCTTCGGCGGTGGTGTCGCCGCCGTGGCCGCGCAGTTCGAGGTGGAGACCGGCGAGGCGGGCCAATTCCGCGCAGAACGGCATGGCAACCGGCGGCTTGCCGCGCACGTTGCTGTCCCCCTGGCAGACGACAAGAGTGCCGGGCGAAATGGGCCGGTTGCGATCGAGCGGAGGAAAGGGATCGTGGCCGATTGTCCGGGTGCCGTCCCTGGACCAGTGGGGGATTTCCGGCCAGAGGGCGACAAGCGCGGCGACCGCAGCCAGGGCGACAACGATCTGAAACATCGGCGCTGTGCTCCGGATCGCGGCCATGGTGGCAGGGTTTATACCGGCCTGGGCAAGATGGGCAACGATTGCGGGGCGCGCGTGGGTGTTACATCAGCAGGCTGGCGGCGTGAATCGCCGTGCCGACGAGGCCGCCGACGAGGGTGCCGTTGATGCGGATGAACTGGAGGTCGCGGCCGACGGCGCCTTCGATGCGGTCGGTCACGGTGCGGGCGTCCCAGAGGCGCACGGTGTCCGACACCAGGGTGACGATGCTGCCGCCATAGCGCGCGACCAGGCCGGCGAGCGTGCGGCGGGCGAAGCGGTTGACCAGTGCCTGCAGGCGGGTGTCGTCGCGCAGGGCCTGGCCGAACGAGGCCAGCCCCTGGCCGAGGCTGCCCGACAGGGCGCCTTCGGGATCACGGGTGGCGCGCAGCATCGCCTCGCGCAGGCGCTGCCAGATGCTGCCGAGCCAGTCGGCCATGGCCGGGTTGGCGAGAAGTTCGTGCTTGATCGCCTCGACCCGGGCCTGGGTGGCGGGATCGTGCTGCAGGTCGTCGGCCAGCTTGCGCAGGGCTTCGCCGAGCCGCTGGCGAAGCGGGTGGGCCGGGTCGATCGAGGATTCGGCGAGCAGGCGATAGGCGCCATCGAGCACGGCATTGGCGATCTTTTCGTCCAGCCCGGTGAACCGGAGCACCGCATTGGCGCGCTGGTGGATCATCTCGCGCAGCGTGGCCTCGTTGGCTTCGAGCGTGGTCCCTGTCCAGCGCAGGCCGGCCTCGACCACGCGGTGGTGGCGGCCATCGGCCATCGCGGCGTGGAGCAGCTGGCCGAGCAGCGGGGCGAGTTCGAGGCGTTCGAACTGGCGGTGCAGCGCATTGCGGACGATGCCGCCGAAGCGTTCGTCGTCCAGCGAGCGGAGCAGTTCGCCGGCGAGGCCCGCAGCGCCTTCGCTGAGGCGCGGGCCGCCGGCCCTGGCCGAACCGGGCGGCGGCTCGGCGAGGAAATTGCCCAGGGCCGCGCCGAGGTTGAGCGGGCGCATCCGCCGGGCGACGACCTGCGGGGTGAGGAACCAGGTGCGCAGGAACGTCGCCATGGTGTCGGCGATGCGGTCCTTGTTTTCCGGGATGATCGCGGTGTGGGGGATCGGCAGGCCGAGCGGGTGGCGGAACAGGGCGGTGACCGCGAACCAGTCCGCCAGGCCGCCGACCATCGCCGCCTCGGCGAAGGCGCGCGGCCATTGCCACAGCGGTTCGGCGGCGGCCAGCCGGGTCGACAGCAGGAACAGGCCGGCCATCGCCACCAGCAGCAGGGTCGCGCCCCGACGCAGGGTGCGGGCGCGGTCTGCCGTGGCGATGGTTCCCCCGAACGCGCCGCCGTTCATTCGGCGGCTTGCGCGTGGCCCGGGGGACCATCGGGACGCGGCTCATAGGTCAGGAAGCGGCGGCGGAGCGCCGGGCCGATGCGCTTTTCGAGACCGTCCGCCAGGCTGAAGCCGGCGGGGACGATGATCAGGGTCAGCAGGGTCGAGAGGATCAGGCCGCCGATCACCACGGTGCCCATCGGCGCGCGCCAGGCGCCGTCGCCGGAGATGGACAGCGCGGTCGGCACCATGCCCGCGGTCATCGCCACGGTGGTCATGACGATCGGCTGGGCGCGCTTGTGGCCGGCTTCGACGATGGCGGCGAACTTGTCCGCTCCGTTGGCCATTTCCTCGATGGCGACATCGATCAGCAGGATCGAGTTCTTGGCGACGATGCCGAACAGCATCAGCAGGCCGATATAGACCGGCATCGAGATCGGCTGGCCGACGACGAGCAGCGCGATCAGCCCGCCGAGCGGTGCCAGGAACAGCGAGCCCATGTTGACCAGCGGCGAGATGAACCGGTGGTAGAGCAGGACCAGCACCGAGAACACCATCAGCACGCCGGCGCCGAGCGCGCCGCCGAACGCGGCTGCCATTTCGGCCTGCCACTTGTCCTGCCCGAACGGGGTGTAGGCGACGCCGGCGGGGAGATGGCGCATGATCGGCAGCTTGGCGATGGCCTCCATCGCGGTGCCCTTGACCACGCCGGGGGCGAGATCGGCGCCGATGAATACGCGGCGGGTCTGGTTGTAGCGCTGGATCGTCGTCGGCCCGGCGCCAAAGCTGATGGCGGCGACGGTGGACAGGGGCACGGAGCCGCCGTTCGCGGTCGGCACCGGCAGGTTCTCGATCGTCGCGAGGTTGCGCCGGGCGTTTTCCGACAGGCGCACGCGGATCGGCACCTGGCGGTCGGACAGGGAAAACTTCGCCGCGTTCTGGTCGATATCGCCCATCGTCGCCACGCGGATCGCCTGGCCGAGCGCGGCGGTGGTGACGCCGAGGCTGGTGGCCATGTCGAGCCGGGGGGTGATGACCACTTCGGGCTGGCGCATATCGGCGGCGACGCGGGGGGCGACCAGGCCGGGGACCTGCTTCATCTGTTCGGCGAGCGTGGTGGCGGCGGCTTCGAGCGCTTCCGAATCCTGGCCGGTCAGCATCATCGAGATCGGCCGGCCGGTGCCGCCGTCGCCGCCGGAGTTCATGTCCTGGAAGGCGATGCGGGCATCGGGGATCGCCTGGAGCCGGGGCGTCAGGTTGCGTTCGAACTCCTGGCTGGTCTTCCTGCGGTCCGGCTTGAGGTTGATGAACAGGCGGGCATTGCCTTCGCGGATGCGTTCGTAGGCCTGGGCGACGTCGGGATCGTCGTTGATGATGTCGGCGACATGGTCGGCAACGGCGGTGGTCTGGGCGAGGGTCGTGCCCGGGACCAGTTCGATCGAGACCATGCTGAAATCGCTGTTCGCGGTCGGGAAGAACTGGGCCGGGATGATCATGCCGATCACCACGGTCAGCCCGAGCGAGCCGAGGCCGATGCCGACCATCCAGATGCGGTGGTCGCGCAGGCGGGCGATGAGCCGCTCGCCGAGGGTGCGCCGCCGGCCAAGCGCGCGGGCCGCTTCGCGCGAGGCAGCGAGCGCGCTGTCGTCGAGGGTCCAGCGCAGCAGCTTGAGGTAGCGGTCCATCCACTTGCCCTCGCCATGTTCGGCCGGGCCCTGGGCGGCGAGGAAATAGGCGGCGATCATCGGGGTGATCATTCGCGCCACGGCGAGGCTGAGCAGCACCGAGACGACCACGGTCAGGCCGAAGCTCTTGAAGAACTGGCCGGGAATGCCGCCCATCAGCCCGACCGGCAGGAACACCGCGACGATCGAGAAAGTGGTGGCGACGACCGCCAGGCCGATCTCGTCGGCGGCGTCGATCGCCGCCTGGTAGGCGGTCTTGCCCATGCGCATGTGGCGCACGATGTTCTCGATCTCGACGATGGCATCGTCCACCAGCACGCCGGCGACGAGGCCGAGCGCCAGCAGCGACAGGCTGTTGAGGGTGAAGCCGAACCAGGAATGCAGGAACCAGAAGGTCGGGATCGCCGAAAGCGGGATGGCGACGGCGGAAATCGCCGTTGCCCGCCAGTCCCGCAGGAACAGGAAGACGACGATGACGGCGAGCACGGCGCCTTCGATCATCGCCTTCATCGAGCTGGAATACTGCTGCTTGGTGTAATCGACCGATGTGTAGAGCTGGGTGAAGCGGATGCCGGGGTGTTCCTGCTCGATCTTGCGGATTTCGGCCACCGCGCTGTCGTAGACGGCGACGTCCGAGGCGCCGCGCGCGCGGGTGATTTCCAGCGCGACGACCGGCTTGCCGCCGATCTTGCCGGCGCTGGTCTGTTCGGCGTGGCTGTCGCTCACCGTGGCGAAATCGGCCAGCTTGACCGTGCGGCCGTTGCCGAGCGGGATTTCGGTCTGCGAGAGCTGCCAGGCATCGCGCGCGTTGCCGAGCACGCGGACCGACTGGCGGACGCCGGCGATTTCGGCCTTGCCGCCGGCGGCGTTGATGTTGAGCTGGCGCAGGATGCCGTTGATCTGGCCGGCGGTGACGCCGAGCGACTGCATCCGCGCCGGGTCGAGCGTGACGCGAATCTCGCGATCGACCCCGCCGTTGCGGGTGACCGAGGCCATGCCGGGGATCGACAGCAGGCGCTTGGTCACGGTGTCGTCGGTGAACCAGGAGAGGTCGGTCAGCGTCATGTCGTCGGCGACGACGGCGAAGGCGGCGATGGCGTTGCTGCCGCCGACGATCTTGAACACGCGCGGCTCGAGGATGCCCTCGGGCAGGTCGCCGCGGATCTGGTCGATCTGGTTCTTGACCTCGCTCACCGCCTCGTTGATGTCGGTGCCGATATCGAACATCACCGTGGTCGTGCTGCTGCCTTCCTCGGCGGTCGAGCTGATCGAATCGATGCCGCTGATCGTGCGGACCGCCGCCTCGACCTTCTGGGTGATCTGGGTCTCGATCTCGCTCGGCGCAGCGCCCGGCTCGGTGATGGTGACGATGACCGCCGGGAACTCGACGTCCGGCATGTCCTGCACCTTCATCTGCATGAAGGCGATCGCGCCCATCAGCATGAGGCCGACGAACACGACGATCGGCACCACCGGGTTGCGGATCGACCAGGCCGAGATGTTGCGGAAATTCACCCGTGGCTCCCGGTGCGCGTCCGGCGGTTCACGGCTTGACCACGCGGGGGATCACCGCTTCGCCGGCTGACAGGAAGCCGCCGGCGCGCAGGACCACCCGTTCGTCGCCGGCAAGGCCGGAGGCCACCGCGACGCCGCGATCGGTCACCAGGCCGATGCGGATGTTGCGCCGCTGGGTGCGGTTGTTCGGACCGACGACGAACACGTAGCTGTTGTGGCCATCGTTGAGGATGGCGGAATCCGGCAGCAGCGGCGCGACCATGGTGCCGGCCTGGATCACCGCGCTGGCAAAGCCGCCGGCCCGCAGGCCGGGCGCATAGGCGAGCGCGATCCTGACCATGCCCTGGCGGGTCTGCGGATCGACGAACGGGGCCACCTGCCAGACCTTGCCGGCATAGGCGCGGGGGGCGCCCACCGGCTTGACCTGGACTTCGGCGCCGGTGGCGATGCGGGCGAGATCGACCTCGCCGACCTGGGCCTGCATTTCCATCTCGCCGGCCTTGGCGATGCGGAACAGCACGGCATTGCCGGCGCCGACGACCTGGCCCGGCTCGACCCGGCGTTCGAGCACCAGCCCGGCATCGGGCGCGACGATGGAGAGGCGGCGCACCCTGGCCCCGGTTTCGCCGTATTGCGCGCGAGCGAGCCGCACCCGGGCGCGGGCGCCGTCCCGCGTGGCGGTCAGCCGGTCGACGTCGGCGCGGGAGATGAAGCCCCGGTCAACCAGCTTGAGGGCGCGCTCGAGGTTGGCTTCGGCCAGCCGGGCATCGGCGTCGGCGGCGGCGATCTGCGCCTGCTGGGCGGCAAGCTGCTCGACCTGGACCGAGCGATCGAGCACGGCGAGCACCTGGCCTTTGGCGACCCACTGCCCGGCCTCGACCGGGACGCTGGCCACCTGGCCGCCTTCGCCGACCGAGCCGACCGGCATCTCGTGACGGGCGGCGAGCATGCCGGTGGCATTGACCGTCGCCGCGACGGTGGTGCGGCCGGGCACGGCGACGCTGACCGTCGGCGCCTGGGCCAGCGCGCTGGCATCGAGTGCCGGCTTGCTGGTGCGTTCGTGAAGCAGCCAGCCGGCCAGCAGGAGCAGGGCGATGCCGCCGCCGACCAGCAGGCGGCGCTTGCGGCGCGCAGCCGCCTCAGCGGGAGGGCCGAATTCGGCGGAAGCGGGTTCGCTGCCGCCACGATCAGTCCTGATATCGAAATTCATTAACGGTCACCGCGCGAAGGAACCCCGGGTCGCGCGGACCCGCCGCCTGGTGGCGCCGCGGGCTCGCGCCCGGCTGCGCCATGCGCCGGGGTCGCGCGGTTATATCCGCTGGCACCGGTGCAGGCAATCGCCGTCCTTCGCATCTGCAACAGTTGGTGGCAGCGTGTCGCCAATGCAACCCGGGCCTGGAAGGAAACCTTCCAGGCCCGGTCAGGGTAACGTGAACGGCGCCGCTCAGTACTTGAGCTGGCGCTCGTAGAGATCGCGGTA